>ERZ808292.390-NODE-390-length-10141-cov-3.745191_pt1 | contig 10141 bp, 13 predicted proteins | sample MGYA00521275_ERZ808292 | MGnify/ENA primary metagenome ERZ808292 (study PRJEB31516, sample SAMN03275613) | gut metagenome | biome: mammalia-associated habitat; material: feces | host: Papio cynocephalus | place: Kenya | collected 2012-07-26 ... | reverse complement strand
AAAAGGGTAAAACAATGAGAAAAATGTATAAAAATATTTTAAAAGTTATAGCTTATACTTTAATTTTGGCTGTTTTGGGCTACTTTGTTTTTACAATGGGAAAAGTATAAATGAAGAACAATAGAAAGATTTTTAAAATGATTTTATGGAGTATAACAATAGTATTGTTGTTATATTCCTTTTTTGTGTTTGGAGGTTCTTATGTAAGATTAAAAACAAGCTTTGTGGACTTGTGGAATTCGGCAAGGTATTATTTTAAAAGCTTCTTTTGTCAGGAATTAACAGCCCCATCAGTTACAGAAAAAGGCAATGTGGTATTTTTCCCACTATTTAATTTGCCAGCAACATTTGAAGAATTTAAGCTGTATTTTCAAGTCTTTACAAAGAAACTTATAACAAAAGAAAATTTAATAAATTATGTACAATTTTTAAGTCAAAAAATGTGTAAGCTTTTAAAAATATTTTTACTCATTGGAGTACCAATCTTATTAATTTTGATAGTTGCAATAAGGTTGCAGTTGCAAGACAAGAACAATGATTACAATAGAGAAAGCAAGCCTCTAAAACTATTTAAAAGAATAGAAAAACAAGTTTATTTGCCAATTTATTTTTGGTGTAATGACTTTAAAGAATACTTTAAAAAACACAATATTTACGCCAAAATTTGGCTTTGTTTGGCACTTTTAAATTTTAATATAGTAACAATATTTGTGGAGTTTTTAGCATTTTATTTGTATTTTATAATATCTTTTGATTTTTCCACAATTTATTTACAGCTTTATAAAATGACTTGTGATTTGTCCATTATTTCAAAACTGCCAACAATAATTTTGCTAGCTTTTGTTTTGGTATTGTTTAACCTTTGGCGTAAAAAATACGCATTAAACAAGCTAGAAAGAATGGAGCAAAAAGATTGCCACTTTATAGATTCCAGACCGGTATGTTTAATGCTTGTTGGTACTATGGGAAAAAAGAAAACAACAATTTTGACAGATATGGCATTAAGTTTAGAAAATATATTTAAAGAAAAAACGCTTGATAAAATGCTAGAAATGAGTTTGAAGTTTCCATCTTTTCCTTATATTAATTTAGAAAATTATATAAAAGAAGAGATAGAAAAACACAATGTTTATAATTTGGTTACAGTGAAAAAGACAGTGCAGAGAATTGAGAATTTTTATTTTAAAGAAGAGTTTTTAGATAGACAAAATAAAAAAGCACTTTATAGAAATTTGCGTAAAAATGGCTATAAATATAAAAATTTATGTTTCGATTATTCAGAAAGCGAAAGGCATTATTTTGATGACAATTTGAAGCTAGTTAATATATGGCAAGTCATTGAAGAGTATTCAAAATTATATTTTGTTTACTATATGAAGACTAGTTATTTGATTAGTAACTATTCAATAAGGCAAGACAGTTATTTTGAAGATACAGGCAATTTTCCATTATTTGACTTAGATTTTTTTACAAGAGATAGTAAGAAGCTTGAAAACAGCAAATACGCACATATACTTGATTTTGACTCATTAAGGTTAGGCAAAAAAATAGATGAAACAAACCCTAAAAAAGACAGCTTTGATTTTGGTATAGTGTCGATAACGGAAATTGGCAAAGAGAGAAAAAATGCACTAGAACTGAGAGAAACAAAAGGCAAAGCAGATGAAACAAATCAAAAGAACGATGGCTTTAATAACTGGTTAAAGATGGCAAGGCATAGTTCCACAATAGATTACTACCCATTTGTAAAGGTTCTTAGTGATGACCAAAGAGCTGAGAGTCTTGGTTCAGATGCGAGGGACTTGTTTGATATAGTAAGTATTGCAAATGTGCAAGATAAAAAAATAACACTACCATTTTTTGAATTGTTTGAGATATTGGAAGAAATTGCAGTAAAAAAGTTTAATGATTTTTATTTAGAGTTCAGACACAATAGGGGAGATAAAACACTGCTGTTTTATTTGTTACAAAAATTAACCTCAAAAATTTATAAACATTATTTAAGAGTTTATAATTTGTATGGTTACAATAAAGTAAAATTACAAGTGGAAAGTGGGACAATGACAGGCGAAGTGCTTGAAAATGACTATTATTTGATGAGCAAGAAGATTTACTCAGACAGATTTAGTACGGATTGTTTTAGTGGCTTTTTTGACACCAAAAATAAAAGGTCCAAAGTTGGAATTTGTGATTTAAAAACTTATAAAACAACGCAAGCAACATTTGATGAGATGCTTGAGCAACATAGCTATTTTATAAATGATTTGAATAATTTGAAAGATAAATAGAGTATTTGGAGAAAAGGAAAAAATGTTAAAAATGAAAAAGTCAATAAGTGAAGTAATGAGTAGTTTTGAAAAAATAAACTATAATAAAGATGATGAAGTTTTTGGCAAAAACTTAAAAATATATAAAGATGGTTCACATTATGTTGGAACTAGATATATAAGGCAAGATAGAAAGAAAGTTTTTAATAAAAAAGATGAGAAAAAAGAGTTTATGAAGAGGACTTTTGAAAATTTTTATTATGCACTTGTAAAAGAAAATCACACAAAAGAAGAAATGGAACAAATAATAACTGATAATATGGTGGAGGCTTTTCCTTTTGAAGAAAATATAAAAGATTTTGTGAAAGGGCAAATAGAAAGAGTAGATAAAAATTTTTGGGCAAGGATGAAGCGTTTGAAAAGAAAAGTAGCTTTGAATAATTGGAACTATTTTGTTACATTTACTTATGATGATAAAAAACACAGTGCAGAAAGCTTCAGGGAAAAAATAAGGAAATGTTTAAGCAATCTTAGCAATAGAAGAAGATGGAGATATATTGGAGTTTTTGAATTTTCGCCAGAGAAGAAAAGACTGCATTTTCACGCTATTTTATATGTTCCAGATGGAGAGATGGTTGGAGAACTGAAGCAAGTTAAAGATTATTCAACAAAACAACATAAAATACAAACAACATTTAGTAATACATTTTTTAAAGAGAAATTTGGAAGAAATGATTTTGAGGCTTTAACTGATGAAGATAAAGCTGCACAGAAAGTTTTAAATTATTTACTTAAATACATAACAAAAGATGGAGAAAAAGTATGTTTTAGTCGTGGAATACAAAGCGAGTTTTTCGCATTTGTGAGAAATGAAGATATAGCTTGTGAATTTATGGATTTTGTAACAAAATTTGTAATATTTGATGATTGTTTTAGCTCAAAAAATAAGAGATATGAGCCATATAAAAAAAGAGCTAGTGCAAGCTTGTATGTTTGAAGAGAATAAGCCGAAAGGTTATTCTCCACGCAGGCTTACAAAAGCTACTCCAAATTATAATTGCATTAATTTTATTACAAATGTTCCAGAGCCAATTTATTAAATTGTTAATAACTATAGATAAAAAACAATATTCTTAATAAACATAAGCTCCAGCGACGGACAAGCTAAGGATGTGCTCATTCGGTTTTTTGTCCCCACAAAAAATTGATGAGTACATTATTTGACTTGAGGGAGATGACAAACTCAAGCGAAGAGAGAACACCAGCTTTAAAATAAAGTTAATGGTATAAAGAAAAATAGTTGCATTTTACTGAAAAAAATAATGTAGTAAAAGTTGTAATTTAAGAGACATATATAATATAGTTTTGCCCACTATAAATAAAATAACCTTTTTTTTGCGAAGCAATAGCAACAACTGCTATTGGTTCTGAAACAGGCTAGGGGAGGTTTAGGCAACTTTGGATTTGACAAAGTCTGAAAAATATGCTAAACTCCTATTTAGGAAAAAGGAAGGTTAGCGTTTATGTTTGGAATTGCGAATATCTAAGATAGCTACTACTATCTGTAAAATCGTAAGTATGAGTTGGAGAACATACATAAATGATCACCTCCTTTTTTCTAATAATTTTGGAAAGGAAGCATATTTTGATAGACTTAGTCAAATTAGGGGTCAGTTTATTTATAGCGTAAATAGCCTAAGCATTTGCTTAGCTAACTTTTCTGCTACTTAAAAAACAAGAATAATGCTTTTAAAATTATGGAAAAAATAAGAAAGAGTGAACAATTTGAACTAGCTTCAAATTTTCACTCTTTTTTCCATATAAAAACATTTGTTTATTAGCAGAAATTGGTCTAAAATTAGGCGACACCTTGTAGGGCTGGCGAAGCCAGCCCCTCGTTTATATACAAGGTGTCGCCTAATTCTCTCTATTGAAAAAAATATATATGTAAAAGTCTATAAAATATCTGTTTAAAAAGTAAAAAAAACAAGCTAGAAAAAAACTCATCAAGATCATGATGAGTTTAATTTTATATAACCGATAAAACGCCGTATTGAGTGAGTGTGTATGAGTGTAATGACAGATGTAAAAGCCGAAAAAATAAGCATTTACATTATATTAGCTTGCTTCAAGTCCTGTCATCCGCACCAAAAATGTATTTTTTAGGTCGCAAAACATATAAAAATACATTTTAATTTTTAGGAAAACACCAAAATTTGGTGTTTTTTTTATGTTTGAGTTCAAATTGAGTGTAAATTTTATTTGTAATTATTGATTTTTTCAATGTTTTCAAGTTCTGCAAGTTCTCTTGAATGGGTATAGACAGAATTTGTAACATTACTTCCAATAGTATGCCCAACCCATCTTTGAATAATATGCAGTGGTACGCCTGCCTCTTGACACTTTGTAATAAAAGTATGCCTTAATGAGTGAAGGGTGTATTTTTTATTAGCAAAATTTTCATTTATAATTTTCCTAAACTTTTTGTCGCTTGAACCATAACACGCTCCAAAGACTCTTTCATCTTTTGGTCGGTCTTTATATTTTGTTAATAACTTAATGGTTTTATCAAAGAGTGGCATAGTTCTAATAGATGACTCATTTTTTGTTGTGTCAAACTGACTTTTTTTGTTTAGGCTTTTGTTTATTGTTAATGTTTTGTTTGTAAAATCAATATCAGCAATAGTTAATGCTAGCATCTCTCCACGCCTAAGTCCTTGATATAAACAAATCAAATACAAATCAAGATTTTCGCTTATTAAAATATTTTCAAGTTTTTGTTCGTCTTCGTTACTTAGTGCAAGTCCATTGATTCGCTTATGCTTTGGCTTGTCAATAAATGCCATAGGATTTTTTGTTATAAGTTCGTTTTGCAAAGCCTTTTCAAAAATAGCACTTGCAATTTCGTAAACTTTTTGTTTGGTTCTTTCTCCGGGAATGTTGTTTAATTGTTCCATCAGATTTATAGCAGTAATTTTATTTATTGGTAAATTTGCAACATTGTTAAGATATTTTAAGCAAATAAAATATTCTTTTTTAGTTCCATCTTTTACATTTTGTTTGTATAAAACTAACCATTTGTTGAACCAGTCTTCAAAAGTAATTGCATTTGGTTCTAGTGAATTACTCCTTTTTAATTTTTCTGCAATCTCTTCTTGTTTCTTCATAGCGACTTTTAATTTGTTATAACAAGCAGTTTGTGTTTTTGCTGAAACTGTAAATTGTTTGCCGTTCTTTCTGAAACGAGCACTCCAAGAGTTGCAGTCTTTGCGTTTGATAATAGAAATACCTTTATATTTCATAGGTTCACCTCCAGTGATTTTTAATAACTCACTTGTAGGTGTTTCATCGGTTCTTACACAGTCTTTTTTTGACTGAAAGTAAGTTAAGCAATTTTCAACATTTTTTTTAATGCATCAATCTGCTTCAAAGAGTCTAGGCAAGAATTTAACATAAAATTTGTTAAGTTCTCATCTAGTTTATTTTTATCAATATCCATAATAACCTCCTTAGAATTGATGGTTCAATTTTAAGGGGCTTTTTTTATAATTTCAATTATTGGTTTAAAAGAAGACCAGCAACATAAATAACAGCCTTAGTTTGATTAGCGGGGTTAAGACCTAGAAAAGTTTGCACAAAGTTCTTTTGTTCTTCGGTTAAGTAACCAAGTTCATTATAAAAATTGTGTCCAATAAGGTAATCAACACTAACTCCATAGTAGTCAGCAAGTTTTATAAGTGTTTCAAGTGTTGGTTCTGTTGTTCCATTTTCATAGTTACAATAAGTTTTTTGTTTTAAACCTAATTTTTTGGCTAATTCTGCTTGTGAAATACCTATTTCATCTCTTAATTTTTTAAAATTCATATAGTAAAATCTCCTTTTAACTGTTTTTATAATATAAAAAATATAAAAAATAGTAAAATATTTACTAAAAGTACTTGACAATAAGTAAATTACTTTGATATTATATGCTTAATTTAAGTAAGAAATTTACTTAAAACATATTTAAAAGGGGTAAGAAAAAATGGATTTTAAGGAATATCAACAGCTATCTGAGTTGGTTGAAGAAGATTTTATTGAATTCTATAAAAAATTTTGTCAATCAAATAAGATAACTCAAAAGGAACAAATAGAAACAATTTTAAGCAAGGTAAAAAATGACATAACAAAAAAAGATAATAATAATCATCTAAAGTTTGTGAAGTTCGCATTGTATGCTTTAATAGAATTTTCTAATCTTGCTTTATCTGGAAAACGATCCTTACGATACCAAATATATCTTCTCTTAAAAGAAGAATGCGTTTAGAAAAATCTTTTGTATAGCTAGCTTGTTCTACAAAAGCATTTATTAATTGTCCTGAAGGAAGTTTTATTTGTCCACTTCTTTTTGGAAAGTCAATAGTAATGTGGTCTTTGCCAACTTTTGAATTGATGTATTCTATAATTTGCTTATCAACTTTGTTTTGTTCATCAATAAATTCATCAAGCTCAAAAAATACATTGCCACTATATTGAGGTTTAACCTCAAATTCTTTAATTTCTTGTATGATATATTTATTTTTCTTTGCCATACAAGAGATTATAAAACAAAATAAAATAATATTCAACAATTTAAAAAGGGGTAAAAGAAAATGGAAAATAGAGATAACATACCAAAAGAAGAAAAGAAACAAAAAGCAATAAATCTTTTGGAAACAATGCAAATAAACAAAACACTTTTAGCAGAGTATCAAAACTTTGATATTGTGCCATCGTTCGCAAGTTTGAATTTTCAAAATGCGTGGTGTGATTTTGGCGAAGAGATAAAAGCAAAAATCAAGGAACTAGAAGAAAAATATAATTTGCTAGTTTATGCAGTAACAAAAGATATAACAAGCTATGGCGAACTATACAACTTTTTAGTTGTGCCAGATTATGCAGAAGATTGGCAATATCTTTTAACTGAACTTGGAGCAGGAAGATTTAGAGTTCTTGCGTATGTTTGGAATAAAACACACGACCAATATTCAGAGTTTGGTTCAATTATAGTAAGAGCTGCAAACGGAACTATTGAAAGAATATCATAGGTGTAATTATGGAATTGAAAGAAATAGATGTAACTTTATATGAAATTAAAAAAGAAGACTTGATAAAAATAACAAAAGAAGTGCAGGTGCTTATTTACGATACATTAAGTGAAATGTTTAGTATAGAGTGGACTTGCAATAAAAAATCAATTTTTTATAGCAAATATGCAAGTGATTGTTTAGTATATTTTTTATTTGAGAAGTTGGAGGTACAAAATGAAAAATAAGAACCTAATAGATTTTGAGAATTATAAAAACTACTGCAAATATATGGGTATACCAGCAAGCAACGCAGTTAGTTTAAAAGAGTATATGGAGTTTAAGAAAAATATTTAATTTTGTTGGTGCTGTTTTATCGACAACTATTAATTTAAGGTTTGTAAGTTAAAAGGTGTATATCCTAGAAAAACACACTGCCAACTAAAAACATTTTTTCTTTTTGGTTTTTATCTATTTTTTTAGATAAAGAAAAAAAATACTCCTTTAAAGTGAGATGGTGGAAACACTTAAAATACTATCCACCACCAGCCAGAAATGGTTAATTTTGCAAAATTAAAATAACAATGTGGGGAGGCAATATGGCAAGAAAAAAAAGTACAAAGCAGAGAAAAAAAAATTCATTTAGCAAGTCTTTAAACACTTTGGCTTATAATATGGGCTTAGTTAAAAAAGGCTTAAAAAATGAAAATTCGCAAGTTAGTGCTAGTTACAATCGTGGTTTAAACCACACGACCAAAAAATCAAAGCCATTATACTAGAAAAATAAAAAATGGCAAAAACAAACAAAAAAAAATAAAATTAAAGTAAGGTAAGGTAATTAAGTATGGAAAATTTAAAAAATGTAAATGAAAAGAAAGTTGAAAACGCAGTAAAAGCTGCAAGTGTAAATGAAGAAATTATTGATAAAACAGAGATTAAGGAAACGGCAAAAAAGTTTTATTTGTCCCGTAAAACATTTAGTTTAAATGGTGAACAATACTACTCTTACGGGGTTGATGGAACTCTTCGTGGAAGAGAAGTAAGAGCTGACTTCATCCCAAAAGATAAGGGTGGTTATGAAGTTCTTGACATTGTTTTTGACACTGTAGATAAGGTTGAGCTAGTTGTTGGAGAAGAAACAATGCAGGGAAATGATGGAACAAAGAGCAGATATACAACATATACTGCGAGAAGCTTTGATTCAGATGGCTCAATTTATGAGTGCCCAGTAAATCCAGCGAGACCATCAGATAAAGCTTTATTCAAAATGTTGGTAAATCAAAAGTAAAAGGTTAAAAATGGTATGGTATGAGAAATAAAATTAAATTTGGAATTATATTTGTTGCTTTAATACTTATCGCAACAGCTTTAATTGTGGGCTTTTCAAAAATTGGTAAGTTAGAAACAACAAAAACATTGTCATCATTAAGTTTTGATATTGGCACAATTAGTGCGACAGATGGCAAAAATCAAGAAAGCAAACAAGCAATTTATTTGAAAGATTACGAAAAATTGGAAGATGCAAAAATTGAATTGAAAGAAGATGCAAAAGTAACATATAAAATGTTCTATTATAATGCAGACAAAGAATTTATTTCAGCATCTGAAGAATTTTCAGCAAATTATGACAAGACAAACAATGCAAGCAATGCAGTATATTTTAGGATGGTAATTACACCAGCTCAAGTGGATGGCGAAGCAGTAACAATCAATCTTTTGAATATTGCAAAATATACAAATCAAATTAGCGTAACAGTTGCAAAGTAGGTGGTAGCCTATGAGAAAAGCAAAAAGTACAAAAATATTATCTTTTATTATAGCTTTAATTTTGGTAATAACACTTGTGCTTGGTGTGCTAGGTGGTAGCGTATCAAGTGCAAGTTCTAGTCTTAGAAAAGAAAATGCTAAACTAAAACAGCAAATAGAACAAGTGCAAAAAGACAATGAAACACTTCAAGATAATAACTCAAAATTGACAAATGACAACAACTCACTAAAAGACAAAAATAGCCTTTTAGAGAGTGATAAAACAACCTTGCAAGAAGAAATAAGCAATATGTATAATTATCAATATTCGCTAGATATTGACTTTTATGTAGATAGCACGCTTTATATCTCAGGCAAAGCAAGAAACGGAGGCACATTGTTAGTATCTCCAACAGAGCCAACAAAAAGTGGCTACAATTTTAAAGGTTGGAGCAAAACCGAAAACGGCGAAATCATTGACTTAGCAACAACAACCTTTACAACAAATACAAGCTTATATGCAGTGTTTGAGAAGGAAGAACCAAGTATAAATTTGGTAGATTGTTCAGGTGCATATTCTAAAATTTCAAGTGATGATGCATCTAATAATGCACCAGAAGTTGCAGGTATTACATTAGAAGATGTTGAAAATTACAATGAAAAAGTAAAAGAAATTATTTTGAATGTAAACGATATTAATAATGCAAATCCATATACATTATCTGAGCAATATACAAAACTTATGAATGCTGAAAATAGCAATTTAGACGCATTTGACTTTATGATTTTTTATTCAAAATGTTCAGGCACTTTTTCTTCAAAAAGTCAAGATATAACTTTTGAATGTGAAAACATTAAGAATTCATATAAGTTAGATTTGTTAGTTATTGTAATTGATACGCAAACAGGAAAAATGACTTGTCAACAAATTTCTAATTATGATGAAGAATTAGGAAAAATAACTTTTAAAATGGAGAATGGTTGGACAGAAAACACAATATTTGCCATTTGTGAAAAAGTAATAAGTGAAAATACTGAAACTTGGGTTTTAAACGAAACATTAGAAACAACTAATTCATCAAT
>ERZ808292.388-NODE-388-length-10174-cov-13.882004_pt1 | contig 10174 bp, 6 predicted proteins | sample MGYA00521275_ERZ808292 | MGnify/ENA primary metagenome ERZ808292 (study PRJEB31516, sample SAMN03275613) | gut metagenome | biome: mammalia-associated habitat; material: feces | host: Papio cynocephalus | place: Kenya | collected 2012-07-26 ... | reverse complement strand
TCGCAGACGGAACACGAGCCGCAAGGCGGCGAGCCTATGAGCGCCGAACTTGACGAACAGTACAAGCGACTGCGCCGTCCGTTGGCCACTGCCTGGCGCACAAAGCGCAGTGGCATAAGTAGAGAAATGCCCCTATCTATGTGAGTGCCGACTTCCCCTCTTGCGAACGATGTGCAATCTTGTAGAGAAATGGCGCAAGTGTGAGCAATAGGGGAAAGCCCGAAGGGAAGGGGTGATGTGTGATTTAGGGTTCACGCCGCTACACCTTTGTAGGGGAAGAACCAAACACGTGAGGAAGGGGGAAGTTCTATTTTTAGTGTAAGGCAAACGCATTTGAAAATAAAATAAATTTGAAAATGGAATACGTTATCAATAATCAAAATCATGTTATAAAGGGCATCGACAGAGGCGATACGGCGGCGTTTTTGGGAATCAGATTCGCAAAGGGCGAAAGATTCCAAAAGCCGATTTTGCAACCGCTCGAAAAAGAAGTCGACGCTATGCGCAGAGGGGACGGCTGTCCTCAATACCGGCAGTTTTTTGACGAAAGCAAGTCGAAATCCAAACAGGATATTTTCTATTATAAAGAATATAGACAAGGCTTGACTTTTCACCACTCGGAAGATTGTCTGAATCTCAACATATATGCGCCGAAGAACGCGCAAAATCTGCCGGTTTTGCTGTATTTTCACGGCGGTGCGTTTGTGACTTGTTCAAGCGACGAACGCCCGTTCGACGGCTCGGAAATCGCAAAAGAGGGTGTGATTTGCGTATGCGCGAATTACAGGCTCAACGTGTTCGGCTACGATGCCGACGAGGGCGCGCAAAATCTCGCGTTTTACGATATGATTTGCGCAATCGAATGGGTGAAAGAGAACATATCCGTATTCGGCGGCGACCCGTCGAGAATAACGCTTATGGGGCAGAGCGCAGGCGCGATTTCTTTGCAGAATCTCATTCTGTTGCCAAAGGTCAAAAAAATGGTCAAAGGCGCGATTATGCTTTCGGGCGGCGCGAGCGTACGCGGTATATTCGCCCCGAAATCGCTCAAACGCGCAAAACGCTTCTTTGCAAGGGTGCGCAAGGATTTGCAAAAGAGAGGTCTCGACCCCAAAACTTGCAACTCGCAAGACCTCTATCTTGCTTGGTACAGACAAAACAAGAAGAATCTTGCGTTGTCTATGCTGTCCACGATGCCCGTTTTCGACGGCGAAATCGTGCGGAAGGACCTCTATAAAAACGCGTATAAGGACGAGCAAATCCCGTGTATTCTCGGCGTTACGAAAAACGATTTGCTTGCGCCGTATCTCGAACGCATAGCAAAAACGATGATGAAAAAAGGCAACGGCAAAGTTTGGTTGTCGCATTTTTATCACCCGCTGCCCGGCGACGACAAGGGCGCGTGGCACAGCGCGGATTTGTGGTATATTTTCGGCTTAAATCAACACCCGTGGCGCAAATTCGGCGATGCCGACTACAAACTTTCGGGCGAACTTCGCAAGAGATATTGCGAGTTTGTCAAAACGCAATCGCCGAATCCGCAAGGCTATGCCGAATGGAAACCCAACACGTCGAAAGAGTTTTATTGATTTGACGATACGATTGACGATAAAAAAGAAAAGCCGAAACTTTCGGCTTTTCGTGTTTTTATAGGATTTTTGCGTCGTTTTGCATTGCTTTTCGCTTGACAATGCACAAACGATTGCATATACTTTCAGCGTTGGTTTTAACCAACGTAAGTAGGCAAAGGTATTGACTTTGGGTCAATGAGCCTACTTATTTTTTTACGCTTTTTAGGGTTTTATGCGGAAAGAACGACGCCTTTCTTTTTGCGCACCAGACGCGCGATTGCTTTTACAAGTTCGACCATAGGGATAATCGAGAATGCAAGCGCGATTGCAATGCCGTATTCCGCGCCGTCGAGCTCGGCAAGTTCAAACGCGTTTGCAAGGAACGGCACTTCCACGACGAGAGTGGTGAGCAACAGCGAAAGTGCGCCTGCGCCCCACAGCCACCAGTTTTGTTTCTTGATTCCGAAAATCGAGCCGTGTAAGGAACGCATATTGAACGCGTGGAAGATTTCCGCCATAGAGAGGGTCAAAAACGCCATAGACGAGCCAAGCGTTTCCGCGCTGTATGCACCGCTTGCGATTGCTTCGGCGTGGTGCATTTTTGCAAGCACTTCCGTGCCGATAAAATAGGATGCAATGGTTATGAGGGTGATAAGCACGCCTTGATAGCCTATTGCAAAGCCCATACCGTTTGCGAAAATTCCGTCTTTGCTGTTTCTCGGCGGACGGTTCATAATGTCGCGCTCGGGCGATTCCATACCCAGCGAGAGGGCGGGGAAGCAGTCGGTTATGAGGTTGATCCAAAGCAAATGCGCGGGCTTGAATATCGTGAAATTCGCAAGCGTTGCGATAAAGATGGACAGCACTTCCGAGAGGTTGGACGCAAGCAAGAATTGAATGGACTTGCGGATATTGTCGTAGATGCGTCTGCCTTCGCCGACCGCCGATACGATGGTTGCGAAGTTGTCGTCGGTGAGAATCATATCCGCAACGTTTTTGGTGACGTCCGTACCGGTTATGCCCATACCCACGCCGATGTCCGCGTTTTTGATGGACGGTGCGTCGTTCACGCCGTCGCCGGTCATTGCGGTGATGTAGCCTTTTGCGCGCCACGCATTGACGATTCTCGTTTTATGTTCGGGTTGAACGCGAGCGTATACCGAATATTTTTCGACGTCGTTTGCAAAATCTTCGTCGCTTATCTTGTCGAGTTCCGCGCCCGTGATAGCCTCGGACGGGTCGGTGATTATGCCCAGTTGCATCGCGATTGCGACGGCGGTGTCTTTGTGGTCGCCCGTTATCATTATGGGACGGATACCCGCCTTTCTGCACTCGTCTATTGCGGGTTTAACTTCGGGACGTACGGGGTCAATCATGCCCACGAGTCCGACAAAGCACATATCGGTTTCGTCTTGCTCGGAGGTGTATTCGTCTTTTTCTCCGTCAAGATGTTTTTGCGCAACTGCGAGCACACGCAACGCTCTGGCCGCCATTTCCTTGTTTGCGGAAAGAATCTCATCGCGTTTTTCGTCGGTCATAGGCGTTTCTTGTCCGTCTTCGAGATAGAAAGCGCAACGTTTCACGATTTCGTCGGGCGCACCTTTTGTGAATTGCAACACATTGCCGTTTTTGTCAAGGTGTACTGTCGTCATCATTTTGCGCATAGAGTCGAATGGAATTTCGCCAACGCGCGGATAAAGTGTTTTTTGCTCGTTCTTGTCAAAGGACAATGTTTTTGCGTAATTCACGAGCGCGCACTCTGTCGGTTCGCCCGTCGCTTCGCCCTTTTCTTCGTCGTATTCTGCGTCCGAGCAGAGCGACATAGCGTTTGCAAGCAGATTTTCGTCGCTGCCGTAGTGGTCGACGACGGTCATTTTGTTTTGTGTGAGAGTGCCGGTTTTGTCCGAGCATATGATCTGCGTGCAACCGAGTGTTTCGACGGCGGTGAGTTTGCGTATGATGGCGTTGCGCTTGGACATATTCGTTACGCCAATCGAAAGCACGATCGTGACGACGGTGGCAAGCCCTTCGGGAATCGCCGCAACCGCCAACGATACGGCAACCATAAACGTGTCGAGGATTGTCGCTGCCGTGTCTGCTTTTAGCGAGCCGTCAACGCCCGCGCGAATGAGGCTGACCGCAAATATCACAACGCAAATGCCGATAACAAGGTAGGTGAGGACTTTGCTTAATTGCGACAACTTTTGTTGCAACGGCGTTTTGCCCTCTTTGGCTTGGGTGAGGGCGTTTGCAATTTTGCCCATTTCGGTGTCCATACCCGTTGCCACGACGACCGCTTTTCCTCTGCCGTACACGACTGTGCTGCCCATAAACGCCATATTCTTTCTGTCGCCGAGAGGCACTTCGCCGCTCGGTGCGTCGATGACGTCGCAAGTTTTGAGAACCGGTACGGATTCTCCCGTGAGCGCGGCTTCTTCGACTTTCATACTCGCGCACTCGATAATTCTCGCGTCCGCAGGCACTGCGTCGCCCGCTTCGAGCACGATTACGTCGCCGACGACCAAATCTTCGCTCTTTACGACGACCAAATGACCGTCGCGTATGACTTTCGATGTGGCGGCGGCTATCTTTTGAAGCGCGTCGATGGCTTTTTCGGCTTTGCTCTCTTGCGCCACGCCGAGAATGGCGTTGATTATGACGACTGCCATAATAATGATGACGTCGGACGGAAACTCTTTTGTTGCGCTCGAAGCGTTGTTGACCGCGGTCAAGATGCCCGAAATTATCGCAGCAACTATGAGAATCAGCGTCATAGGCTCGATAAACTGCTTCAAAAATCGCAAAATAATCGGCTCTTTTTTGCCTTCGGCAAGTTTGTTTTTGCCGTTCTTTTCAAGACGAGATGTCGCCTCTTGCGAGGACAAGCCGTCCTGAGTCGTTTCGACGTTTTTGCATACGTCTTCGACGGATTCGAGATAGTGTTTCATAGATTCTCCTATATAGTTTATAGAATATTTATATTGTTGAATTTTATTATCCATAACCCACGCATAGCGTGGATATCACACGAACGAAGGGAGTATATCACCCGAGCGCAGCGAGGATATCGTTGCCCGCAGGGCAATATCACTCTTTTTTGTTTGTGCAAACAAACAAAAAAGACCCATCCTGACGGATAAGTCTCATCATTTCAAATAAAACCGGAGACGATGCTCGTGTTAGCGGTTTTATTGCATTTCCGAGGGGAAAATGCCGATTACTCCCTTATTAAGTGCGATTGTATCACAACTTTTTTTGCTCGTCAAACGATTTGATTATCCTGTGCGGTGCGTTAGTATACAAATTTTGTTATATCTGTCGATTAAATTCTTATGCGCCTCATGCGCCGATGGTTTATGGTTTGTTTGGCGATTATTTGATGTTATTTGCGTTTGTTCGGCGTTCGAATGCCGATTTTTGCGTTTGCTTACTTGTTTGCAAATTCTGCTTTGAGTTCGAAGCATGGGCGTTTGCGTACGAAGCCTATCATTGTGAGGTTGTCGCCGTCGAGGGTATATTCGAGGCGCACGCTCGCGCCGAATTTTATCTCGGACTTGAACTCGATTTCAAACGTTTTTAGCGTATGCGCACAAAGGTAGTCTTTGCCCAAAACGTCTTCCATGCAATCGAGGTATTTGGCGTTGTTCATATGCCCGTTTATGTCCACCTGACTGTATGCGACTTTGAAGCGTTTTACGTTCTGCTGCTTGCCGAGCGATACGCCGAAAGACAATGGAATTTCGTTGCCCGTTTTTATTCCCGGGACGACCACGCCGTAGTTTTCGGGGAACACCGTTTTGCGCTTTTTCGCGTCCATCAAAAGCCATACGGCACTCGCTTTGAGCAAGGTGTTTCCGTCCTTGTCGAGCATTTGATAGTATCTCGGAAATAGCACTCGCATAGTGTCGCCCGGCCAACTCGAAAGTGTGACTTCGTCGTCGTAGCAGGGCAGTTTTTCTATTTCCAGACGCACTCTGCAAACCACCCACAACGCGCCTTTGTCGAGGGTTTTCGCTCTGCCCGCGCCGAGTGCTTCGGTGTGCGCAATGGATATTTCTTGAAGGTTGCGCATAAGCACCGACGGGCGCAAATTGCGATACATCGTCACGTCGTCGGCAAGCAGTTTGTGATGGGTCGTATATACCAAATCAGTCATTTATATCACCGTTTTATATTGTTAAACGTCGCATTGTGCCAAAAATCACTTGTTTGCCGCATTGTATACGACGTCCACGACTTCGGCTACGGTGCGCAATTTCATCCATGTTTTGTCGGGGATTTTGATGCCGTAATCGCTCTCGAGCGTGCAGATGATATAGATGTAGTTGAGCGATTCGTAACCCTTTGAATTGATTGGCGTTTCGCCCGTTATTTCTTCGTTTTGCAAAGAGGGGATATACTGCTTGATAAGTCCTGCCAGTTTGTTTTGAATCTCTTGTTTGCTTACTTGTGCCATATCTGCTCCTTTTATGACGTCTTCATATTTTTCAAGAATTGCTTCATTTTTGTCGCATTGTTTTACGACTTTACAGTTCGTATCTTTTCACTTTGCCCGTTGCCGTTCTCGGCAATTTGTGCGGCAAAACTTCGAGGCGGGTTATTTGCATATCGAACGGCTTGCTTTTGTTGAACGCCGCAAGTTTTTCTTTGAGCAAACTCACGTTCAAAAAGCCGTCGTCGTTGCCCACGAACAAGGTTATCGCGTCGTCTTTGATTGCAAGTGCGGCGTCTTCGAGTCCGAGTTGTTCGGCGATTTGATTTTCCCATTCGGGCAAGAAAATTTTGTTGCCGTTTTCAAGCACGATGACGTCTTTTTTGCGACCCGTGATATATAGGTTTCCGTCCTTGTCGAATCTGCCGAGATCGCCCGTGTGCAGCACGCCGTCGACAAGCACTTCGTCGGTTGCCTCTTTGTTTTTGTAGTAGCCTTGCATCATGCATTCGGGACAGCGTATGAGAATTTCGCCGTCCTCGCCGAGCGTTATCTCGTCGTCGGGGCATACCGACATCGCAAACGGATTTTCGCCGCAACTTATCGCAACGCCGCTCGACGTTTCGGTGAGTCCGTATCCGAAGCGCACCTCGATTCCTTTCGCTTTTGCCGCCGCGAGCATTTGCTCGGTTGCGGGGCCCGCGCCTACGAGTATCATTCTCAATCCGTCGTTGAGCGCGTTAAAACCGATGAGGAATTTGAGAATTGACGGCACGACGGATATAATCGTGGGCTTAAAGTAGTCGCAATCTTTGACGATGTAGCGCATACCTCTCGTCATCGACACGCACGCGCCTTGCGACATAGGCCACAGCATTGCGCATACGAATCCGAAAACGTGGGTGAGGGGAAGCATACAAAGCAGATTGTCGCTTGTGTAGCAAGGACATTTTGCCTGTCCGTTCCACGCGCTCGCGCACAGCGATTTCGACGTCAGAACGACCGCTTTCGAGGAATGAGTCGTGCCCGACGTGAAAAACAGCATATTTCCTTCGCCGTCCGCAAGAGAAACCTTTTCGGACGGTGCGACTTTGAGTTTCGAGGCGTACGGGGCGGTCAAGCCGTCCGTCAAAAGAGTTTCCACGTCGGTGGCAAGCACTTGCGCCTGAATCACCGCCGCTTCGCTCATCGGATCGAGCAGAACGGTCTGCTTGCGCGCGAGCACGCACGCGTACATATCTATAATCCACTTTTTCGACGGCGCTTGCAAGATGCCGACGCAATTTGCGTCCAAATGCTCGATTTGCGTCTTGCGCAGTTGAATTTCGTCGTACAACGCCGCATACGTCAGACGCTTGATTTGTCCGTCCTCGTCGTACGCGAGAGCAATGTCGTCGGCGTGATTTTTCGCGTTGCTTTGCAGCATTTCGTCAAAGGATTTGAATTTCATACTCACCTCCGAATCGCCATATATTATAACACGCCTGTTTTTGCTTGTGAATACCAAATCGACAAATAAATAAATATGTATCGATATTTTTTGAAAAAATATTTACAATTAAAAATTAGGTGTTATAATTTGATTATCAAACAAATAGTTTGAATAAACTGTATTTTCAATTTAAGGAGAGACTTATGGCTAAAAACGACAAGATTTGTATCATCGGCGCAGGTCCTGCGGGATTGAGCGCGGCTGTACACCTTGAGAAGAACGGATACACCGACTACGCTATCCTCGAAAGAGAAGATCACGTTGGCGGCAAGTGCCATTCTCCGTATCACGATGGAAAGAGATTCGAAATGGGTGCAATTATGGGTTGCCCGACCTACTATGCCGTTCACGAACTCGAATTGTTCGGCGGCGTGGACCACGACGGACCGAAACTCGAGCGTGCTTACCGCAGACAAAACGGCAAACCTTACGATCCGTTCAACCCCAAGAAGAACCCACTTCTCATTCCTCACCTTTTGAGAATGAAATCTCAGGTCAAGAAACTCGGCACCTTGCTTGCAACCAAGTATAAGGGCTATCAATACACGGGACACAAGGGCGTTTCCGAAGGCAAATACGACGGATACGATCCCGTCACCGGCGAACACGTTGTCGGCGAGAACCCCAACCTCAAAGATCTTTGCATAAACTTCAAAGACTTCTGCAAGATGAACGGCGTTTCTCTCGCACAAGAGATTTGGATCGGACCGTACACCGCATTCGGTTACGGCTTCTTCGACGAGATTCCTGCGGCATACGTGCTCAAATATCTCGACTTCGCAACCGCAATGTACTTCGTCAACAAGGATTTGTGGACGTGGAAAGACGGCACGCAATCCATCTACGAAGCGGTGAACGCAAAATTGCAACATCCCGCTCGCCTCAACGTCAACATCACCAAAGTTACGCGTGAAAACGGCAAGGTTCAGGTTTACGTCGGCGACGAAATGGAAGAATACGACAAGATCATCGTCACCGCGCCCCTTCAATATATGCCCAACTACTTCGACGCAACCGAAGACGAGAAGAAACTCTTTGCAAAGATCGACTACGAGCGTTACGACGTCACCGCAATCACTTGCAAGAAAGGCACGTATTATCCCGATATGTCCGGCTACCTCTTTGACAATATGACGCCCGAACGCATCGGACACCTTATGGTCTTCTATCACAGATGGGCAAACGAACCCAACCAAGTTCTCACCACATATGTTCTTCGCAACTACAAGGGCAAGGAATACAAGACCTATGACGAAGCAAAGAAGATGGCTTGGGACGATATGAAACTCTGCGGCGTTGACATCGACAAATGCGTCTACGAGCGCAAGTGGTATTACTTCCCGCACGTCTTCGAAAAAGACTACGCCGACGGTTGGTACGAGAAAGTCGAAGCAATGCAAGGCAACCTCAACACCTACTATGCAGGCGAGATTATGAGTTTCGGCGATATGGAAGAGACGGTTCAATATTCCAAAGACCTCGTCGCCCGCTTCTTCTAAGCGCGCCAAACAGCGACTGGCATTGTCAAAGCCCTTCGGTCACTCGTCGTGTACGCATTAGTACACTAGGCGAGAGCCCGAAGGGCTTTTTCGCGCCATTCATCTGTTTGGCGTGCTTAGAGGAAAGTGAGCGTAAAAATGCGCTATTGAGCGAATAACTACGGCAGAGCCGTTTCCACAAACAGTCACGTACGATTTAGTACGCTGGGCGGATTTGCAAAAGGGTTTTTCCTTGTTCTTCATCCAAATATCGCAGTCTTAATAAGAAGTGAATTTCACTAAATTAATTCGAAGACGGAACACGAGCCGCAAGGCGGCGAGAAAAGGGAGCGCCGAGCTTGACGGACAGTACAAGCGACTGCGCCGTTTGGGTGCGAAGCTGGCGCACAAAGCGCAGTGGCATAATTAGGGAAATGTCTCTATCTATGCGAGTGCCGAGTGTTGCCCCACGCGGAGCGGACGTCGTGGGTTCCCTCAAATTTATGCAGAGGGGGAACGACGGTAGGGGAAACACGTGAGGAAGGGGGAAAGTTCTATTAAATTGTTAGTTTGTTTTACAAAACAATTCCACAAAACGAGGTTGCAAAAAGTTACAAATTTGACAAACAAAATCGAGAATGTTCGCAATATTTGTAGAATTTGTTGATTTTTTCAAGAAATCGCTCATACAAAAATTCTTATCTTTATGCAAAAATCAAGGTGTTTTGCATAAAATCAACCCGAAATTGCATCGAAACAAGGCGCAACGAGCGATTGTGGCAGAGGAGTAGTGCAATGCGATTTTTTGTCGAAATAAGGCAAATTTTTGCGCATTTGTATAGTATATACTATATATAGACGTAAATATCCATAAATTATACAAGCGTGCGCGTCGGAACGCGGCGGCAAAACGAGGTGTGAAAGCATAAAATCGGGGCAGAGAAGATTTTTGCATAAAAATTAAAATTTTGAAAAAAACAAAAAAAGTTGTTTACATATCGGCAAACTGCACTTATAATGTGAACATCAAAAAAACTTAAAAAAAGATGAAAATCTTGATACTATACAACAAACGCTTTGACAAAAGCAAGCAAATTCGCAAAAAAGCGGAAACAATTTTTGCGACAGAAAAAACTCGATAACAACAAAAACAACAACATTAAAAAAGAAAATGGAGGTAACAAACAATGAAGCAAAGAAA
>ERZ808292.383-NODE-383-length-10345-cov-8.137707_pt1 | contig 10345 bp, 18 predicted proteins | sample MGYA00521275_ERZ808292 | MGnify/ENA primary metagenome ERZ808292 (study PRJEB31516, sample SAMN03275613) | gut metagenome | biome: mammalia-associated habitat; material: feces | host: Papio cynocephalus | place: Kenya | collected 2012-07-26 ... | reverse complement strand
GTCAGATCAGCCAGGATTTCATGGTCGTTTATTCCGTCATTATCGCATTCTATTTCGGAACACAGGCACAGAAACAGGCAGACGCACCGGATCAGCAGGAAGGGGAAACGAAATGAGCGAAGCCATCATAGTAGCCTTACTTTCCCTACTGGGAACCGGCGCGGGTTCGTTCTTCGCGAACCGCAAAACCGTCGCCCTCGTGGAGTATCGGCTCAAACAGCTGGAGGAAAAAGTATCTGCGCATAACAACCTCGTTGAGCGCATGTATAAGGTCGAAGAACTTTGCGGACTGCAAACCGAAAAAATCAAGGTTGCAAACCACAGAATCGACGATCTGGAACATACGAACCATTAAACACGCCGGGCAGAAATGCCCGGTTTTTTATTTTTTTGTACTCCAATCGGGCAAAATAAAATACACAAAAAATGTGTATAGAATGATTGACAAGTGAGTATAAAATGTGTATAATAAATGATGTAAGGAGAACGAGATGAAACGAAGAGACCTGATCAAAAAACTTGAAAGCATAGGGTTTATGTTTGAGAGGAACGGTGCCAACCACGATGTTTACCGCAGAGGAGACGAAGAGGAAATGATACCGAGACACTCCGAAATCAATGAGCGGCTTGCAAAGGCAATACTTAAGCGGCGGGGCTACAAATAGAGCCCTGTCTTCAAAATAGAGAGGAGAGGAAAATGAAAGCAGTATACCCGGTTATTTTCACAAAAGACAAAAACGGTGAATATCTCGTGGAGGTTCCGGATATGGATATCCTGACGGAGGGAAAAGATCTTAGTGATGCGATATTTATGGCAAGGGATGCCATCGGGCTGGCGGGGATTGTCGCAGAAGACAATAAAGAAGAAATTACGAAGCCATCAAAGCTTGAGGATATCAAAATTGAAGACGGAATGTTTGCAGATATCGGGAAGGGGATTGTGACATTAGTCGATGTTGACTTTGACGAATATCGGAGAAAGAACGACAATAAGGCAGTGAGAAGAAATGTAACGCTTCCAAACTGGCTTGATCGCGCTGCGGCAGAAGCGGGCTTTAATGTGTCGCAGGTGCTCCGGGAAGCTCTGGCGGAAAAGCTTCATGTAACATTATAAAAAACAGACGAAAACCGGGCATTTCTGCCCGGTTTTTTATTGCAAAAAACATTGAAATTTCAACACTTTTTATAAAAAGCCATTGACAAAAGCACCCAACGAGTGTATAATATAATCAGAAAGGAGGTAAGCGATGAGCAAAATAAGAGAAGCCCGCTTAAAGTCCGGGCTGACGATGAAAGAACTGGCGGAAGAAACGGGCGTGCCGTACCGTTCATTACAGAACTGGGAATCGGAAGAGCGCACGCCGCCGCCATATGTCGAAAAAATGATTTTAAGAGAATTGGAGCGAAAAGAAAACCTGACCGAAATCCTAAAAATCATTGACGAAATCGATGAGCTTGCACGCCAAAAATCGGACGAATTCTTGCAAAAAAAAGCGGCAAAAATAAGGGAGAAAATGGAAAAAGTAAAATAATAACAAAAAGCCGAAACCCCTTGAAAAATAGGGGTTTTTGCATTATCTGCGTTTGGAGTATGCACCACCATACCTCAAACGCGTATAATCAGAGGTAAAAAAAGACGGAAACCGTTGCAATTACTCGGTTGTAGACGATGCGATCAACGATGGATTTAAGGGCGTTTTGCTTTGTTTCGTTGTCAAAGTCGCCCTTGAGCACTTCGATGACGCTCGAAAACCGCTTTTCAACCTCTTCTATTGTCGGTAGCTTAACAGCCTCTCTTTGTGCTTTGTCCTTCGCTTCGAGCGCGGCAATCTCGGTTTCGATTTTTTTCTTATGGCCGCCGTATTCTTCGAGGGTATCGATGCCGGCGATGTATGCCGCCTTTGCTCGGTCGAGCACGCGGCGAAGCTTCTTGATGTCAGATTGATAGTCAATCAATTCATCCTCCGGGACTCTCGTACTTTCCTTGATAAAATCCCCGGTGACAGTCACGCGGCTAATCGCTTCAATAACCGCATATTCTATTTTGTCAGCCTTAACGAAGTGCGAAGTTTTACAAATCCCTTTAGCGTATTTATAACACTGAAATCCATCATGCTTAGGGGAATAGGTGAGCGTTGCCCCGCAGCTGCTGCACTTTAGCATACCGGACAGCCAATGCTTCTTAACCGTCATCGGCTGGTCATTCTTCTTACGACTGCGCTTGCGCTGTTCAAGAATCACCTGCACGGCATTAAACTCTTCTTCGGATATAATCGGTTCAAAATTGCCTTTCACAATTAAAGTGTCCGGAGAGTTATAAATCCGCCTGCTAAGAGTTTTCCCGGTCGGCGTCCAGCGAACATATCCTTTATAGATTGGATTGCGCGCGATATATTCTATCGTGCGATTTTCAAACAGGCCGCCTCTATGCGTGCGCTGTCCTGCGTCGTTAAGCTGTCTGGCAATCCACAGAAACGATTTTCCCGCCCTGATTTGGGAAAATATAAAGCGAACCCATTCGGCCTCGTCAGAAACGATTTTAGGCTCTTCTCCGGGCTTCTTTGAATAACCGTAGCAAGCGACGGTCTGTACCTTGCCTGTCTCGGCGACAAATGTCATCTTTGTTCTGACCTCTTCGGACAGCCTCACGGAATAGAATTCGTCCATCCACTCAATAATGCGCTCAATCAGACCGCCGAACATACCATCTCCGGTTTCCTCGGTGATCGATACGACCTCAACGCCGCACTCTTTTTTAAGTAGTGACTTGTACAGGATAGATTCTTCCTGATTCCGGGCAAAACGAGAGTACTTCCAGACCAGCACAACTTCAAACGGGGAAGGCTTGTTCTTGGCTGTGGCAATCATGTTTTGAAAGGCAGGGCGCTTTTTCGCCTGTCTGCCGGAGATTCCGGCGTCAATGTAAACATGCGACGGATCCAGCACCATATCATGCCGCTCCGCATAACTTCGAAGCTCCTGAAGCTGGGAGTCCGGACTGTATTCAATTTGATCCTCCGTGGAAACACGGATGTATGCAGCAGCAACTTTCATCGCATTAAATCCTTTCTGATGCAAGATGGATGTATATCGATTTTTCTTGAATTTTTATATAATTTTTTTGTTGTATTACGCCTAAAGTCGAGCATTCCCATGTGCCTGGGGTTATCTTTTTTATTTAAATGTATAATATCTTTCGCCAGTTTGACGGAAATCCCATTGCAGAGAGAACATCGTCAATCGAAATGACAGAAAGTTTTGTGGCCAGCTTGTTAACAGCACCGATGAGGCTTTTTAAAAAGTATTTGAATTCTCGGTCTGAAAGCAGATGCTTTAGGGCAATTACCGCTGCGAAAAGATCATTTCGCCCCTGCACGTATTGCCCTTGAACCTGTGGAATTCCGAGTTCGCTATGAACTTGGGTATCAATCAGAGGCCTACTCCCAACGAAGCAGTAAAGGCGATTGCCATGAGCTGAAAAATTTCTAATGGCAGTAAGATATTTCAAAAAATTCTCCAAAACATTATCATGCATATTGAATATGAGAGAGATGCTTTGACGATCTGGCTGCTTCATCATGCTATAAAATTTGCTCATATTTCCGAAAGTAAGAATTCCGCTCAAGACCCACATTGGCAAGTATCCATGATTTCGCAGATAGTGGGAAATGTTAGGATCGGAAGAATGCGCAGCGATTTGACTTTGCACGCTAGAAATAAGCGAGGAGATATGCTTCCCGGCATCTCGGCGAGTAGTATCAAAATTTTTATAAAGCAAATAATTGTCGTGTCCGTACTTTTCGGAAATTCTATATGAAATCAAATTTTTGATATTTGTTTCAACATGAAGAATGCTTTTCAAGAATATCTCACGTAAAGAGCGGTCAAAATCATATAAGGCAAATATTTCTTCAAGCGTCGTTCCTTGGCAATATTGCTCTGGGTTCGCATTGCTTAGAAAGAGCGTCTTATAGCCGTTGATTAGGTTGTAGTAACCTTCATGTTGAAGAATCTTTTTCGCCTTGCTTCTTGCGCGCCCATCGACAAAGACGATACCCCTCGACTCTAATAAATCAAGCATTTGATCGTATGTCTTGAAAGTTTTTTCTGCCATTGCATTCTCCTTTTATGATAAAAAAGACCCCGGGCCACGAAGGACACCGGAGTACGTTCCAAATTATTATATGCCTTAAAGAAAAACTTATGCCTTTAAGTACTCCGATTCTAACACGATGTTCTATGAAAATCAAGAGTTTTTTAAAAAAATTTTTAAAAATTCTTGCCACCGATGTTATTTTATAATATAATATCGCGTCGGGCACGAAAATTGCTTAGAACAGCTGCAACCGTTGAAAACGTTCACCGGTTGTTTTTTATGCCTTTTTTCTCGAGATATTTCCTATAGAATCCCACACACTGCAACCCTATAATATTCCATGCGCCCCGGAAAGGAGAGCATATGAAGAGGAAGTATTATTACATAGACGATCCGTTAATTTACGCCATATATATTCGTTCGTTACAACTTTTGATCATAACGACTAACATAGACGGGCAAGATGGGATAATCTATATCAAATAGTGCGTTTAATAGGGGGCGCATTAACGAAAAAGTCAATTCATCTGCTTTCGAAGCATTTGCGTTTCCCTAAATTCTTCGGCATCTATATTGCGATGAAAGTCAACGGTTTTTTCGTAATTCTGCTTTACGACCTGCTCAATTTCATCGAGCTGAACGTTAAAGAATTCCTTCCGTCCATTCACCATATTAACCTTTCTGTCGTCGAAAGCATTATGGAGAGCAGCTTCAAGTTTCGGTGCATCGTCTGAGAAAATTATGGCGTGCACATCAAACTTGAATGGAACAGAGGCATCGCCCAATTCGTTGATACGATCCATCGGGTCAAGGCGGCGTGTCATGCCAATCTTATACACATTTTCCCCGAAAGAGCCAATGTTGGAAATGATGTATACATACCCTGCCTTCGTATTAGCCTCACGGTAGTCCAAATCTGCAATCTTATTCTGGATACTCTCAAGCTTATTTTCGAGTTCCTGAATCTTTTCCAAAAGAGCAGGACGCTCTTCGTCAGAGGCAGAATCGATTTGCTGCTTTGCGCTTTCCAATGCGTTTGAGTAGTGCTTTTTTTCTTTGTCAATATTTTTCCGTGCTTCCGCAAGCTCTTTTTCGAGTTTCTGCGCTTCGCGTTCTTCCTCACGAATCCTCCGAGCTTCTTCCTTTTCGTCTTGTTTTTTTCGTTCGTATTCATAAGAAAGATAGAGCTCTTCTAATTTCAGAGATATGTATTTCTTAGTGATTGAAATCTGGTTCCTATTGTTAAGACGATTGACTTTTTCCGCAATCTTTTTAATGCGTTCTTCTATGCGATCAACATTGTTGAATTTCACTTTCTGTATGATTGAGTCACATTCTCCGTTAAAGGCAAGGAGCACCATCTTCATATTGTCATTGTTCATAGGGCGCCCTTTTGCTTTACTACCATCCAGAACCCAATTATCTGTATAACTTAAAGCGGTTTTTTCTGAAATCATCGCCTTTTGCCTGCTGCGTATTTCTGAGATCTTCTCCTTATATTCGTCGCTGGAAGTGCAGTTGTATTTTGGCTCATAAAGACCAAAATCTTGATAGAGCAGTTTTTCATCAAGATCAAGGAGCTCGCGGCTTCGTTTTTGAAGAGAATCCTCCAGCTCCTGAATCCTCTCGTTCAAGACACTTATCTCAGCAGTCTTTGCTGTGATATCAGACATGAAGGTGGCGTGCTGCGCCTTGAGTTCATCAAAGATTTTCTCTTTCTCTTGATCTCGCTCAAGCTTCAGAGAGTCAATCTGATTGCGTAATTGCTGCGCTTCTCCCTCTAATTCGGACAGCAGTTTCTTCTTTTCGGAATCGCGTTCGGCAGTCAGCAACCGAATCTCGTTCTTCAAATTATCTCGCTCCAGAATAGCTTCGCTTAAAATTTCCTTAGCGACTTTTGGCATAAAACGATGTTGCATCACCAAAAGCACAACGCCTAAAACGGCGGGAAATATACAAAACCATAGGGCAAATAAAAGCGATATGAACCATGTTTGCAGATACCACGGCATTTCAATTCGTTCCACATTATTTCTTTCCATAATTCCTCCTTAAATAAAAAGACTATTTTATTGACGCTTTGGATTCTTTCGCAGCAGCAAGCTCCTGCGCAACAATTCTATCAACCTCACGCTCTGCTTCTTCTGCGGCATTTTTCTCTCCGGTTTTTGGAATTGAAACAGCAGGATGCTGATTACCAGATTGCAAATCATATATTGCCTGAGCATAGGCGAGAATTCTTGCGACCTGCTCTTCAGACAAATTGTTTGACAGCTTAATAAACTCTTCTTGTTGCTCCGTAAGCTCAAGCTCTGGGGCGGATTCGGTGCAATTAAAGCCCGGCACTACTGCCAAGCTAAGCATTATATTAAAGGTTTGATTCTGGAAAATAAATTCCTTTTGCTTTGAAAGCGTTCGCCGCTGTTTCATCGGCGGGAACCCATCCCTTTTCAATCAAATCATTTATGTACATCTTGTTGTAAAAAAATGGAACAATTATCTGTGCAACTCCATATGAAATGAATGTTATCAGCAACATAACAATGGTCCATTTCCAGTCTCCTCTAATAAGCGGAACAAGAAATCCAAAGAACAACATCGTCCAACTAAATCCGACCTTCACTTGCTTCATTGCGCCAAACTGATTTTTCATAAATACTTTCATTTTCCTTCTCTCCTTTTTAATCTCGGTTCTATAACATACTATTGAATCAAACCTCTGTAGAATATGGGGATGTGAAACCGCATGCCTTCTTTCTGTGCGGCTTATCTGGCGGTCTCATGCCGTACTGCCTCCAAGTCTTCAATCGGGATCATCTTATGAAAATCGTCATTGTTGATGTGATTGATTTCGTGAGTATAAGCAGCACAGCGCATTTCTAAGCTTAGTTTGTCATTTATAAAAATAGTGTAGTAGGCTTGTCCGTCCACATCGAAATAGTAGGCAGTCATGCCACGGACGGTGACCGGCATCCAGTCTGCGGTAATTACTCTAATGTATTCCAAAACACCCACCTCCGATCATTATTTGCCCTCTTTCTTTCTCATTCTGTCCATCATATCCGCTACAAAACGCAGATCATCATCGCTTACCTTACGCGACGCGTCGAAAATAAGTTTCAGCTCCGGACGCTCATACACTTCTTGGGCAATCTCTGCCGCTTCCGGGTCAAGGAAGTATGATGTTTTCGGAGCATCCCAGCCCATGAGCCATTCAGGCGTGACATTTAATCCCTTTGCTAAATCCTGCACTTTATCAAGAGGGATGTTTCTTATCGCACCTGCTTCATATCTTTGCAAAGTAGATTTGCTCATACCAGTTTTATCTGCAAGGTCTTGATAGCTGTATCCCAGTTCCAATCTTCTGGATTTAATTCTTTCAACTATTTCGATCATCGTATTTTCTGACATTTTCTTTTCCTCCATCGCTTTTTTACATAATACAACAAGTGGGTTAAGCTTGCAACATTTTTTTTAAGAAAGTTGCGAAAATGGGTTGACATATTGCGAAGATAGTGTTATATTTGAAATATCCCAAATACGCAACGAAAAATCAGAGAGGGGGTGAGAGGTTGAACGCAAATCTATTAAGAGGAAAGATGGCAGAACGGGGAGTGAATCAAACAAAATTGGCGAAGGCTATCGGAATTTCAACGAACTCAATGAGTAGAAAACTATCTGGAAAAAGAGAATTCCAGCTGTCTGAAGCTGTAGCAATTTCAAAATATCTTCACTTGGATAATCCGGGAGAAATTTTTTTTGATTAGTTCGTCCCAAATATGCAACGAAAACATGCCGAACAAGAGAAAGATACTTTGGAGAGGAAGGAGGAGAAAGATGGAATGTCCATATTGCGGAAGCGACAAGGTAAAAGAAAAAGACAACTTCTGTGGTCACTGCGGAAAGAAACTGAAGACGGATTGTAATTGCTGGATAAAAAAAGGCAGCTACAACTGCGGTGAGGATAGCTGCCCGGGTTATGAATTGCTTGTTAAGGAAGTAAAGATGTGATATGGATACATAGCAGATCCTCCTTTCTGCAATACTCGACCGCGGCAACGGTCTGTAAGTAGATTATAACCCAGAAGGGAGAAATCCACAAGGCATAGGACAATTCCGTCACCGCATAACTTCAAGGCAGGAGGTAAAAATGAAAATTCAAATCTACATAAACGAGCGTCCTGTTGAGGAGTATTCGCAGGCGGAACTGGACGAAATCAAAAAGACACTAACGGAGACCGCTATGAAAGCGGCGGGGCTGAAACGAAAAGAGGAGTAAGCGAAGATTAACAACTGAATATCCCTTGCATAGGCGGCTCACCACGGGGCTTCATCCTTTCACCCCGTATATAAAGTTTTACATGTTTTTTCACATATCGAAATGCCTCCTACGAATAACGAGCGTCACAAATAACGAGCCGCCCATGCAGGGGATATGGAAAGGAGAAAAGATGGACAGGCAAGAAATGCTGAAAAAGTTAGTTGAAGCCGTCGGCATAATCGACGCAATCACAAAAGAGCAGGACGCTTACATCACGGTCATCAGTGATTTCAGCGGGACGAAAGTAAACATTTCGTCAAAGCTCTTTGATGAGCTGTTCGACGATTTCACAATCGAGAATCGGGAAGATGAAGCCTTCCCTTATCAAAAAGTAAAGGTATGCAATGGAATAAAAGTTTACGCAATTTACGCAGAAGAGGAGCTAAAAAATGAAGAAGTATAAAGCGACAGGCGGCGGACTGCTCGGACTTCTAAACAGAGCAAAAAAGCCTTTTATCTGTCTCACCGTGTCCGCTGCCATGCTCGGGGCGTACAGCTTCGCATGTGCGGACGATATAAAGACACGGCAGCTTCAGGGCGGGGAAATGACCGTCGAATACATACCGTTTGAATCGGAATATACCCACCAAATGGACAAGCTGATTGAAGCGGAGTGCATGAAGCTCGGCATTGATGAGGAAACAGCAATCGCCATCGCACGACTGGAAACAGGGCATTACACTTCCCGGCTGTTCACCGAAAGTAACAACTTCGGGGGCATGGGCGACGGCAATAGATATTACACCTACGAGACCCCACAGGACGGAGCGAAAGCGTTCGTCAAGATGATTAAGTCCTATGCTGATAAGGGCATGGACACGCCGAAGAAAATGCAGAAAACCTACTGCCCGAATAACGAAGCGTGGGCGGATATGGTGGAAGAGTTAAGGGAAGAATCGAGATGAAAAAGGGCAAAGAAAAAGCTCCCGAAGGAGCACCTAACACAAATGATTATACACCCTATTCGCTTGAATGTCAAATTCAAAGCCTGATAATGAATGCTACCTCGGATAAGCCTATCCGAAGAAAAGACCTTATCCGAACAACACAGACCGATGATAGAACGGTACGGCTTGCGATTGAGGTTTTGCGACACAACGGCGAGCGAATAATCGCCCACGAAAAGGGCGGCTATTATTACGCAGAGACTGAAGCCCAATACCGGAAATGGCGGTCGAGCATAACAGCCCGAATTGAAAATATGAGCAATATGCTAAAGGCGATGGATAAGACAACGAAAGGACAGGTGAAAATGGATGTGTAGAACTAACAACCCACTTGCAGATTTTGCGAATTATGAGTGGGAAAGAGAAAAGGAACTCGCGCAGCGTCCTATCTGTTCGGAATGTGGCGAACATATTCAAGAAGAATATGCCTATCGAATAGACGGGAAACTGATATGCGAAATATGCATGAAGGAACATAAGGAGAGAATAGATGAAAGGATATAAAGCATTTGAGCCCGGGCTAATCTGCCGTGGCAAACAATATGAAGAAAACAGCATAGCAACAGAGGATAGAGCGAAGCCGTGCAAGTGCGGTATTCACTTCTGCGAAAACCCTTTCGATGTGTTAGATTACTACCCCCTGATAACAGAGGATGGAAAATTTACGGATTTTGCAGAAGTTGAAGCGTTGGACAAGCCTGTGACGGATGACAACAAGAAGTATTGCACAACCAAGTTAAAGGTTGGGGCAAAGTTAAGCTTCGCGGGATTCGTGAAAGCGTACATAAATTTCGTTTTTGAGAAAACAGTTAAGAGTATGCCGGATAGTAGCGGCGATTCCGCGAAGATAGGCAGTAGCGGCGATTCCGCGAAGATAGGCAGTAGCGGCAATTCCGCGAAGATAGGCAGTAGCGGCAATTACGCGAAGATAGGCAGTAGCGGCTATTCCGCGCAGATAGGCAGTAGCGGCAATTACGCGAA
>ERZ808292.381-NODE-381-length-10346-cov-10.136916_pt1 | contig 10346 bp, 13 predicted proteins | sample MGYA00521275_ERZ808292 | MGnify/ENA primary metagenome ERZ808292 (study PRJEB31516, sample SAMN03275613) | gut metagenome | biome: mammalia-associated habitat; material: feces | host: Papio cynocephalus | place: Kenya | collected 2012-07-26 ... | reverse complement strand
GGTCTATTATGTAACACACATTCCCCAACGTGCCGTTGGGCAATGCGTGATACATAAGATATGCAATATTGTATAAATTTGGCGAACGATTATCATTTACAATCGCGTTAGCGTGTGGTATACTATACGCGCAATCAATAGCCGACGGTTTTTTTCGGTTGACAAGTAAAAAAAGTATGTTATAATAACGTTGGTGTCAGGCTCCGCGACGGGGCGCGATTAGTGCGTTACGCACTTCTGCGGGTGGATAGTGCCAAAAGGCAAGGAGCAAAAAAAGAAAAGGAGTAAAACAAATGGCAAAAAAGGAAAACAACGCAACGTTCAATTTTTACGGTGCAAGAAAAACAAAAAATCCGAAGTATTATTCGGTCGCGGCTTGTCGGGGTGACGACAAACTTGAATTCATTAACATACCTATCAAAGCCGATAACGTTCGCGTAAAAGACGGTTACGCGTATATTAAGATTAAATATCTTGAACCAGTCGAACAGCCCAAACAAGCGGACGACTTACCGTTCTAACCGCAATCTAAGCGCGGGCTTACCTCTTTTTTGAAAGTGTGTATATAAAACGCCTAAAACGTTACGCACTTGTAACCGCTTATAACGGTCGGAAATGTAGCCCGTGGCTATGATTATATAACGCTCCCGTGATTAACTATATCACGGGAGCAAACAACTATAAGGAGTGTGATATATTTATGGAACTAACGCCCGAATTAAAGACAGAACTCGAACGACTTGCCGAAGAAAAAGCAAAAGTGCTTGCTGAAGAAAAAGCAAAAGAGATAGTCGCGCAAGTCTCCAACGAATGCGAAAAGCGTATAACCGCGCTTTCAGAAAAGCATAACGCGGAGATTAAGACTTACAAAGACAGTATCACGGCTATCATTGCGGGTAAAGAAGAAAAGCCCGCAAAAACCGAAATCGAAACGCTCGTTGACGAAATTAACAAGCGTCGAAAAAATAATTAAAGAGGTAAAAAAATGAACAAAGCAACAGCAGTATACACAAGCGAAATGAACGACTACCTTAATGAGGTTGTTAAGTTTTGCTCACAGTACATTTACGGGCTTGTATCGTCAAACCCGCTCGAACTGTACTTCCCGCTTGAAGACGTAACTGACGGCAAAGACGTTGAAATCAGCGTTATCGGTAAAGCGTCGGCTCAGGCTTTCGACCCCACGGGCGCGAATATCTGGGCACAGCATAAGCCCGATATTAAATCCGTTTATAATCCCAAAGACTGGGACATAAAACAGTTTATTCAGACTATACGCCCCGACGACATACGCGAGTGTATGGCGCGCGGTCAGTCGGCAGCCGAAACCGCTGCGAAGATAATGGACGCAACTACACAGGGTGACGCGAACTACCGTTATAAGCAGTTGCGCGAAATAATGACGGCGGAGGGCTTTTATAAAGATTATAAAACTATATCGAAATACGAGCCGAAGACTATGGCGGGCGTCCTCTTTCTTTGTAAAGACGCGTATCAGCATTTAACTGCATCGAACGCGGATTGTTGTGCCGATACTACTATTGAGATGGAAACACCCGCAAGCGACGTTTACACGCTTATTCCGTCCAAAGTCCTCAATCTTTTGGACACTACGGAACTCGCGAACTTGTATAATCTCGAAAAAGCGAACTTAATCGGTACTATCATTCCCGTCAACGTTGACGACCTTGACGTTACAAACTGGTATAAGATTAAAGTTATCGACAAAAAGGTCGTACGCCGTTATCGCCGTATCTACGACTACGCGGAAGATCGTAACAACACGGGACGTTTTTCGCAGCACATATTAACGACGGAATGCCTTTCGTTCCTTTGCGGGCTTTTCAAAGCGGTCGAGATTGACGCGACTACCGCTTGCGAGGCTAAACTTGCCGAAATCGCCACGAAGAGCGAGGCGTAAGAGGTTTTACAATGCCGAAAAATTTTAAGCAAAATAAACAATTTGACGGCAAAGGTGGGGAGTGCGAACGCCCCGCCTTTTATAAAAAGTGTGTAGACGGATATTATAACGAGTTTATCGACTTGATAATGAACGCCGTTCGTATCGACGGGCTTGACTATCGGCGCGAATATTTCGTCAAAAAAAATCTTTTTGAAAGGGGCTACGTCGGCTATAACGCCGACGCGGACGAATTTTTATTAACTATCCCGTCGAAAGGCATATTACAGGTCGGTGACCTATGGCGTAACGGGGAATTTAAGACGCACGACAATAAATCGCTAGGCGTACACACGTATAGTTACGATAACACATCCGAACAGGCTTTCGACGTGTGGCGTATTTTTCTCGCGAATCCGTCTATAACTCCGCTTTTCGAGATTGCACGCGATTTCGCCGAACTTCTTGCAGAGTGCGACATAGGTATCAGACAGAACGTTTGCGCAGTCCGCACGCCTGCGTTTTGGGTTGTCGACGACGAAAGTTTTGCACTTTCAATAAACCACGCTATACAGACACAGCAGGAAGGCACACCGACGATAGCCTTATCGTCTGCAATGGCTGGCACGCTTAAATCAATGACGAACGAAACCCCGTATATTGCAGATAAACTTAACCAGATTAAAAAAGAGTTTCGCAACGAGTTTCTAACCCGTATCGGTATATTAACCGCTAACACTAACAAGCGGGAACGCGTGCAGACGGCAGAGGTTACGGCAACAGTTGGCGAAAGCGTTGATTTAATCTACTCCGTCATTGATTTTTGGAACAAGCAAAACGATAGTTACGGACTTTCATACGTTATGAAGTTTAACGGTGTCACCGAAGACTATTACGCACCCGTCGAAGACGAAGGCGAAGACGAAGACGAAAACGAGGTCGAAAAAAATGATTAATTGGAAAAGCATAATATCAGAGTATAACGATAAGCCTACGCTCTTGGAGTGGCTTAAACTCATTAAAAAAGCACTTGACGAAAGCGTGCTTGAAAGCGTCAGCGTCAACAACGTTGACGAAACGACTATCACGTTATCGTTTAACTTTGCCGACGGCACGAAGATAACTACACCGTCGATAACCCTACCTCGCGGGCTTACAGGTGCAACGGGTGCAACGGGTGCAACGGGTGCAACGGGCGCGCAGGGTGAACCAGGCAAAGACGGCACGAACGGTAAAGACGGCGTCAGCGTTACGGGTTTCGACACCGTTTCCGACGAAGTGGTCGGCAACGAAACGCTAACTACCATACGCGCGCATTTTTCTGACGGCAACACCGACGAATTTGTCGTTACTGCCACAAACGGCAAAGACGGGAGCGCGGACGGGATAATAAAAGTTTATAAACATTTCGTCACTGCTGCCATTGACCCCGAGGGTGCGTCGTGTTATGCTCTCGCTTATGCAACTTCTGGCGACCCAATGGGTGATTCGGATTTCAGTAGGCTTTTGAAAGGCGTCACGATTATGAAAGAAGACTCGGGCGCAGATATAGTCTTAGGTGTCGCCCGTGATGTAACCCCGTTGGGGACTTTATCGTTTTCAATCGAGTTTGCGGGTGGCGTAAATGTAAATTTTAACTTGTTAGCAGACGAGGTATCCGAAGTATGATAACACTTTTACTTTCAACGCAGAACTTAACAAGCCTTTATCAAAACGTTATCGGTTGGGTTGCCGTCGTTATCGATGTTCTAACCGCGTTTGTAATGCTGTACAAAGCGATAAAGGCGAAAGGCATAACGGCTCAATCGATTATTGACCTTTTGAAGACGCAAAAAGGACGCAAGCGCGTTTCGGAAGAACTCGGTAAACTTATTAAACAACTCGAAGACGCTACAAAAGCCGAAGAGCCTGCACAGCCTACCGAAGACGAAGAAAAACCCGAAAACGAGGCGAAAGAAAATGAAATACACCGAACTACTGATTGAGTATGTAGAGAGCAACGGGGGCGTTGAACAAGCGTTCCCCGCGCTTTTCTATAAAGTTCCCGATATTGCCGTTGACGATATAACCGTTAAGTTTGCCGAAACGTTTTATCTGCGTTTTTGCGAACGTGAAATCGGGTTTGAAACAGAAGCACTTTTCGCGCTTAAATTAGAGGCAGTCGCACAACGTTTCATTCCATCGTTAATAACCGCAATCAAAACGTTACGAAAGGTTGACGCGTCCGCAGTTGCGGGGTCGTTGCAGTCGTCTTTTGTTTACCCCGAAACGGGGTCGGCAAATGTAGAGGCTGACCCGTCGGCACTTCGCGAGCAAACGTCCGTCAGAACCGAAGAAAGCGCGATTGAACAAAGCGACACAGCCGAAGACCTTGCAAGGCGTGAAAAAGACTTGTGGGAAGAGACTTTCAAAAAGTTTGAAAATCTTTTTATGCAAATATTCTGAAAATTATGTATAATATTCATTTTTATAGAGATTTAGGCTTTTCAAATTTACGACAAAAGTTTTTCGACACAACTGCGTTGCCGTCGTATAATCTTATAAAGACTATACAGGTTGACGGGGTTTTCAACGGTGAAAAAACATCCGTTTCGGTGCTTGCCGATACGGACGAAGAATTCAAAGAGTTATTCAATTTAACGCATAACGTTATTATTGAATGCGAAAAGCAAAGAAACTTTTTTTATTTCGTAAACGCTGTTAAACAGGTTGCGAAAAACACTATCACGTTTGAGTTGTTAATCGACGACTTCCATACGTATTTTAACTCTGCGTACCCCGCCGAAGTGCGCGGGAAACTCGTGACTTGTAATTTATCGAACATTACTAATAAGACCCGACCCGCTATCCTTAACCCGTCGCAAGCGTCGTTGCCGTCGATTATATCGCTTATAGACGCACTCGAATATGTCAGTATCGGCGTCTATGTGTCTTCTTCGCAGTTTTGGGTTTTGATTTTTCCCGAAAGCGCACCCGTAGTAAGCGTCAGACAGATACAAGATACTACGTTGCAGACTTGGGAAACGGTCACGTTTGTGCGCTCGTACTATGTGCCGAAAAAGTGGGTTGCGTCTGCATTTGACACGGTCCGCTATCAATTTAAGTTGACGGGTGACGCTGTATATAGCGCATACGGGTTTTCAGGTATAAACCGATATACTACCACATTCACCGTAACGGGTGCGCAACTTCAAAAAGGCAAGGTTTGTGAAATCGGTACGCCGTTTACGCGTATGTCAGTAGTGCCACAGATTGCCGAAACGTCTATAAACGGCGACATTAACGTTATAAACGGCGTAAACTCCGTGTCGATAATCTTAACTATCGGAAACAAGTCGCTAGATTTAACGCAAGATTTCGAGGAAACCTACGCCGTCAACGAAAGCGCACGGCAGTGGCAGGATATGAGCACATATCGTGCGCTTGAAAAGTACGCTTCCGTTGTTGGCTTTGCGAACTCACAGGCAAGCGCAAAAAAGATAAGCGACCGCACAAGCGGGCTTTTATCGTTCGGACGTAATTTGGTAGAGTGGCAAAAAGCCGAAAAAGAACAAGACTATAACTACGCTACCGCACAGGGTAACGGGAACGGTCGCGTCACGCCGTTTTTTGACGCGTCGGCAGGTTTTGGTGTATATCTCACGCAACCGACTAACAAAGGATACGCGGATTTTATTCAAACGAATTTTTGCGAATGTTTCACTGACTTCGCATTGAACGGGTCAACGTCGCTTAAATCAATCGCCCCCGACGGCGTGGCGTTCGTCAAATATAGCGTATATAACATTGCGGGCGGTGCACCCGAAAGCGCGAAAGAACGTTTGAAAGTACTTTTTGAAAACGGACTTTTTATCGACTATAATGAAACCGCAAACTAAGTTTTACGATAACACCCGCATATGGAGTTATAACGCGATATTTAATTTCGTTTTGAGCCTGCGCTCGCGGGGAAAGACTTTTTCTTTCCTCTCGCGGGCGTTTCGCCGTGGCGTTAAATACGGCGAAAAAACGCTGATTGTGCGCCGTTATAGGAACGAAATGAAAAAAGCACGCGATAAACTTTTTAACGCTGATTTTTTGAAAAAATGGAATTTATCCGAAAAAAATTTCAAAATCGAGGGCTACAAGGCTTTTTGCAAGCGTGGTAAAGCGTGGCATTGTTTTTGCGAATTAACCAACCTTTCAGAGGTCAAAGCGTGGCGCGGGGCGCGTGAAAGCAACATATACACTGTTATTTTTGACGAATTTACGACCACGCCCGAAAAGTATAAGTATTACCGCGGAAACGAAGTGGAGGACTTCCTCGACATTGTGGCGTCGGTACGCGGTAATCACGATATACGGGTGTTCTTTTTGGGTAACAAAGAAAGTATAACAAACCCGTATTTCACATATTTCAGCATACCCATACCCGAAGACGCATTCGAGGGCATACGGCGTATACACGACGAATACGTTATCGAATGCTATAACACGCTCGCAGACGGTCAAAAGACTACGGCAACGGATAGATTTAATAACGCATTAATGGGTACGCGTTACGGTGATTATTTAACGAACGGCGCATATAAGCGTGGTATAACCGAAGTCGTAACACTTCCGAAAAATGCGCGAATGATTTATCAATTTGATTTCGGGCTGCCGACTTCTGTATACGCGTTAAAATGTACTTATTTCGTCAAAACGGGTATAAACAAAGATTTATTCACGTTTACAGATATTTACCGAAATTACCGCAAACAAAGGGTTTTACGGGGCACAGATAAACCGCTTTTTGAACCGCTTGCGTATGCGTATAAATTCGGGCGCGTTAAATATGTAGATAAAAAGGCATACGAGGGTTTTAACCCTGTCGTTAAATTTATGGCGTTTAAGTAAAGAAAGAGGCGTTTAACGCCTCTTTCTTTTAATACTCCATTAACCCGCCTACGCAGTCCGCGAAACCTTTAACGGGCTTTGCAAGATACTTTTCAATAGGTATTAACGCTTTACCCCCGCGGATATTCATCCCGCTCAGTGGCTGAAACTTTTGACCAGTGGCGAAACGCTTATCAATATCGCGCATATTTTTCCACAACGGTACACCGTTTATAACGCCGTCGGTAAACTCGTCCGCTATAAGTTTAACGTTTAAGCCCTTGCTATGTATTTCAATGTCTTCCGTTGACCCCGTATCGGGGTCAATTTTTGCGTCGAAATAACATTTCGGCGCGATATATTTAATCGCGTTGAAACCTTGTTCGGGGCTTTCGTCTTTGAATCCACCTAAGTTATATGCATCCGCTTTGCCATAAATGGCGAAAGCGTGTATGCTGTCTGTGTCGCAGTACACAAAGCGTTCGGCGACGTGTTCGTCGCATATCTCGCGTATATGCGATAAAACCCATACACGCGCCATTGCGGTGACGTATGCGCCTTGAACTATCGATAGCATAGAGGTTTCGTCAACCTCAATATCCCCATTATTAACGAGCCTTACTGCGCCCGTATCGGGGTTTATATCGCGGTACGTTATAGCACGTGTTACACGTTCGGCAAGTTTACCGTAACTAGAATTTAACAGCAGTTTTGCAAACGCAGTTTTTGCCTTTTCACCCGCTTTTTTGCTTTCTTTTTTAAGCGTGTAAAAATCGTTGACAAAACGTGCGTAGCCCTCGTTTTTTCGCGTTGGATAAACAATCACCTTTTCAACCGTATCATCAATATCATACCAGTGTTCTAACTCGTTTACTTCCTTTTCAAAAATCAAATATCGGTTATCAATGTTTACGTTTTTTTCAAATTCACCGTTGTAGCCGTTGCGGAAACTTGCCACATAGCCCGCTTTTAATCGCATATTGAGCGTATTAAACATATATATTGCAACGTGCGTTTCCTTAAACGCTTTTGTGGCTTTTTGCCACTTTGAAAACGTCATAATAGACGCTTTTCCGTATATATCGGGCATAGTCGACATAATGAACGGGTATTCGCTATTAACGTCGTAACGGCGCATATTTTGACCGAAACGTGCTTTCATTTCGTTTTCGGTAATTAAACGGTTTTGAAAAACGGGATTAAGCATACACACGCCTCCGTTATATAGTCGCTTTTCGCGGAAAAACTTGTCTTGCTCAACAGTGATAGGGTGCTCACGTTGAAACGCTTTTTTGCGCTTAAATTCGGGCAAGTGGGGGTAAAGATAACACAAAAGAACTTTTTTAGCAAGTCCGCCCGCTGTCATTACGTCGGGCTTTGCTTTCGTCAACGTGTATCCCGTTATGTGTTCGAGCGTTTCGGACGCCAGCCGAATAAGGTGATAAAGCCCGCAAGTGTCGTTTTTCAAATAGTCAAAATCTTTTTCAGTCAGCGCGAATTCGTCGACGCCTTGATAGTCCATTGTTGTTTTACGAATTTTTTGGCCGTTAAAATCAACAACGTTGAATTCTTCTAGCAGTCGCTTAAGACCGCCCCCGAAGATATTACAAAAGTCATAAAAGGTTGTTGAGCACGTATGCGTACTACGGTTAGACTTTCGCGAGCCTTTTCCGTGTGCCTTGTATGGTGTCCATACTTTTAACGAGTATCGCCCGCCCTTATCAGAGTGGAGCGACGAAAAAGTATACGGGGTTGATTTTTTATCGTCGTTCAAAAGCGGGCGATAGACGGGACTATGCGTCAACAACTGATAGTCAATCTGCGCAAAGTCAAACTTTGCGTTATAAAACCATACAGATTTTACTTTATGTTCGCACAAAAAGTTTATATATTCGTCAAAGTCGTTTGTAACGAAAAAATGCACGCCGTCGCTGAACTGCCACGCCCACACGCGGACGCTTGCGTGTTCGCGAAAAAAACTTTGTGGGTTTTCGCGCCCCATCGCTTTGAGTTGTTCCTCACTTACTTTTTCACCGTCAATATATGTGAACGTTTCAGTGTCGGACGCGCCCCATATAACTTTTTCAAACGGCTCAAAATCGTTATAAAGTATCATTTTTTGAAATAAGGGCGCAAAAGTGTGATAAATAAATTATATGCACACGCGTAAACGTCTTGATATACTCTTGCCGTCTTTATAACAAACGATATATAATCAACGTGCGGTGACGGCACGGACTTAATCACGTCACAAAATACGCGTATGCATTGATATTCTTTTCTCGCGTGTATACTAACGTCAATATCGCACTTGTGGATATATTTTATTTTTTCAAACGCGTTAAAAACACAATTTTCAATTCTAGTTAAATTTTTTAACATTTTATCACACCCCGAAATCAAAATCTAATTCATAGCCTGCGTCGCCGTAGTCTTCAAAAAGACCGTCTATGTCGTCCAAAGATTTAGCACTTTGAGCGCGTTCGAGTTGTTGCTTGCGCGTAGAATCGAGTTTTGAAAGATATTCTAATATCTTTTCTTGCCTGCGTTCCCACAGTATATCATTGTTGTTTATGTATGCGTTAAGATTCGGATTTATCACGATAAGACCTTTTAAGCGCGAAAGATAATACGCTTTACTACGCTGTTCGGCTGCTGTCATTTTTGTCCGCGTTTTGGATCGCGTAGTTTGTTTCTTTTTTGCAAGACTTTTCGCGGGTGCGGCAAGTATGGCGCGTTTTTGCGATGATAACTCTTTGCCTTGCTTTTGTGCTTTGAACGTGTAGTACATTGACGCAGATACGTTGATTTTTTCTTTTTTGCCTGTTTCTTTTTCAAAGTTACGAACGCGCAACCGATATATATCGTACTGTTTATCGTATTCGTCGCTTGTCAGATTTAGCAAGCGCATTAACTCTTGTTTATAATTGATTTTTTTCACTGTTCAACCTCTTTGAAATATTCTTTTTGCCATTCTTCTGTAATTTTTTTCGGACGAAAATACATTTCTCCGCCCTTGACGTATATATAATAACGTTCATTTACGTTGCGGTTTTTGAACTTTTTTGCGACCACCTTGAAATATGGCGCACTCCACGCTTTATAGCCTGTAATGTGCTTACAATGCGCGATACGTCGCACGTCGTCGGTTGTAGCGAGTTTCATAAAAAAAGGGCATTTTCGGCAATCGCTGCAATTTTGGTAATTGTGGCAACGGTGAACGTTGCCACAGTATAAACAAGTATTATACATTAGTCGATATACCCCGCTTTGCGCATATCAGCGATCCACTGCGTTACCTCCACGCGTTTTTTACCAACCGTAAAGACCTGTTGTTCAATAGCATACATCCATACTATATGCGCCCACGCGGCTGCCAGTGTGTTAAATGCTGCGATTACAAATCTTTGTTCACTCCCCGCGTTAATTACGATTTCAAAAGCAGCGCCGTTATCCTCAATACTAACGTTATAATCTTTCATAAATACCCATACGTTTTAGAGCCGTCGCTCATTGATTACGGTTATAGTATACTACACGCTAACGCGATTGTAAATGATAATCGTTCGCCAAATTTATACAATATTGC
>ERZ808292.380-NODE-380-length-10365-cov-11.964403_pt1 | contig 10365 bp, 8 predicted proteins | sample MGYA00521275_ERZ808292 | MGnify/ENA primary metagenome ERZ808292 (study PRJEB31516, sample SAMN03275613) | gut metagenome | biome: mammalia-associated habitat; material: feces | host: Papio cynocephalus | place: Kenya | collected 2012-07-26 ... | reverse complement strand
TAATCGTATATGTTTGCTTCTTCTCCGTTTTTACCATAAATACGATATGTAATTTCACCGTTTTCAATGAGCGCAACACTTATTTTAGTGTTTTTATTTGAACAGCAATATTCAATCATATCCGACGGCGACATATTTTTAAGTTTGCCTAAATTGCTTTGTTGATAAACAAGCAGTCCGCCCAATGTGCCAACAAAAATCAAAGCCACACTTAATAATACCGCTATAACCGTAATAATCGTTTTATTTTTTATTTTCGGCTCGTCCGCATTTTCCGCCTTTGCGCTCTTTACAGAAATAAGAATATGCGTTACGGCAAAAATAACGGCAAACACAAATAAAGGAATACTTGCAATAAGTATGCTTGATATAGTAAAAACCAATGACGGTATTATAGAAAGCAACAGCGATTTTACGATACCGTTTTTATTCCACAGCACAATCCAAGATATACAATACCCCAAAAGTAAAACTGCATTGACGGTTATGTAAAATATTTCCCCGAAAGAAAACCAAAAGCCGATATATGTGTACGGAATATTGAATATCATAAAGACAAAACAGCCATATCTGCCGATTTGCTCAAAAACAATAGCCGCCCTGTTATCGTAAACGGCCACTTGATTTTTGTGCTTTACTGCATAAATTATATTAGGTATCATAATAACCGCCATTATGGCAAGTCCGTAGTAATTAAACCAATCCATATTGAAATTATATCAGAAACATCGATGAATTTCAAGCAAACAACATAGTCAAAAGTAAATTTGGCACTTTGGCGTGTGCTTGCACATATAGCGTAGCGTGCAACGAAGAGTTCGGCAACATAGTTGCCAACGGCATTACAAAAATGCCGTTGAATCTCTTCTTCCCTTTCACTATTTTTTGAAGAAGATGTAAGTCGTTGCTTTGCAACGAACATCTCTTTGCGCCGCTGATTAAGAAGAGATTCGCCTATCAGCGAAGCGAGTGTGCTTGCACACATAGCGTAGCGTGCAACGAAGAGTTCGGCAATATAGTTGCCAACGGCATTACAAAAATGCCGTTGAAACTCTTCTTCCCTTTCACTATTTTTTGAAGAAGATGTAAGTCGTTGCTTTGCAACGAACATCTCTTTGCGCCGCAGGTCTCTTGCCGTCAAAAGGCAATCTTACGTGCTTCGCACTTTTGCTTTTTATATCCGCAATAATGTGCAAGCACCTTGTGCGGATATAAAAAAAGCAATCCTACGGATATGTAAGATTGCCTTTCGGTGGCGGAGAAGAAGAGATTCGAACTCTTGAACCGCTTTTGACGGTTACGCGATTTCCAGTCGCGCGCCCTCGACCAAACTAGGCGACTTCTCCAAAATAGTATTGCTTGTTCTGTTTACAAGTGGGTGGCAGTTGGAAGCCAATGGAAAACAAAACCATTTCCTCCAACTGTTCACGGGGTACTGTTACCCTCAAAACCCAACGTGACGATTATATATCAACAAAGCGGATTTGACAAGCGGTTGAAAGATTTATTTTATTTGATTTTCGAATAATGACCAATCCAACCGAGATTTAGCCAAAATTTGCAACAATTATTTGTAATTGTCTCTTGTTTTGCAACATTTTGTAAAAAATCGTTTTGCAAGCGAAATTTTGCATTGAAAGGCAAAATCTCGCTTGCAAATCCAATTACTTTTTCTTTTCTTCCCTACGCTTGTCGTTGATTAGCGCAAGAGCCTTTTCGTCGATGAGTGAAATGCCCTCGCTCTTTGCGATTTCAACCATTTGAGTGAGCGCGGCTTTAAGGAAAACTCTCGGTATTTTGGTGAGTTTTGCACACGCTTCGTCGGTGAACTTCACGGCAGGGTCGATACGCGATGCGGCGTATTTGACGGAATTGACGTCCCCTTCCTTTGCCTGAATCTTCTCGGGATAGGGCTTTTTGAAGCGAGAACACCAAAAATTTGTGCTGTCGCGATAGCCGTAGTCAACGGGAACGGGCGGATAATTGCGCTTATTCACGCCGTTGATTATGGAATCGTAATATTCCTCTTTCATCCAGATTTTGTCTATTTTGAGGATGAAATGCGCGCCGAATTTGCTCGTGATACCGTTGAAATTGCGGTACGGTGGCTCGTAGCCTTCAAGACAACCCGCTTTGTCGAGATATGCGTCTTCAAGGGAACTGTCCCACGTACATTCAAACACTTGAAACGCCTCTTTGACGATTTGCGGACGGTCCGATCCGAGCGTGCTCGATTGCAAGGTAAAAATGCAATCTTTCATTTTTTGCTCGGTCGTGTCGCCTGGGAAACCCAATCTGACTGCTTCTTTGAAGAATTTTTTGTCGTCGGGTATGAAGTTGAGCGCGACTTTGCCCGTGCGCAAGATATTTTGCGCGGTATTCGACGAATTCCTGACTTCCAAAATCATTGCATAGTAGTCTTTTCCTGCGATGTAGTACGGAAAGCAAAGCGAGTACGAACCTATGTTCGTTTGTCCGCTTTCCGAAACGGTGGAAACAAGCACGACGGGCATCGGGAAAAATGCCGACGTCTGATAAAAGTTGTCAACAATGCGCAAATCTTTGAATTCGCTCATATCGTTTCACCTCTGTTACTTAATTTAGATAAAAGGATTTTTACCTTATTATACGATTTAATGGGATTAGAATCCGCAAATCATTTCAAACTTCTCACCGTGTAGCCTTCTTTGGCAAGCATGCGAAGTTGAAGATTGAGTTGGTCGATAAACTCTTTGTTCGACGTCGTTTTGACAATCATACCGATGAGATTTTCGGTTGCTTCGGCGTTGTCCGAGTTTGACAAAATCTTGCGAATACCCCAAATGCCTTCGAGTTCGCTGGGCGTAAGCAGCAATTCTTCCTTTCTCGTGCCGCTCTTTGCAAGGTCGATTGCGGGGAAAATTCTCTTTTCGCTGAGTCTGCGGTCGAGGTGGATTTCCATATTGCCTGTACCCTTGAATTCCTCGAAAATGACGTCGTCCATACGGCTGCCCGTGTCGATAAGCGCGGTTGCGATGATGGTGAGCGAGCCGCCGTTTTCGATGTTTCTTGCCGAGCCGAAGAAGCGTTTTGGGCTATGAAGCGCGCCGGGGTCGATACCGCCCGAGAGCGTTCTGCCCGTCGGCGGAATGGTAAGGTTGTACGCACGCGCGAGTCTTGTGAGCGAGTCGAGCAAAATCACGACGTCTTTGCCCATTTCCACGAGTCGTTTTGCTCTTTCCAAAAGCATTTCCGCCGTTTTGGTGTGGTGTTCGGGAAGTTCGTCGAAAGTGGAATATACCACTTCCCCCTTTATCGAGCGTTGCATATCCGTGACTTCTTCGGGGCGTTCGTCGATAAGCAAAACTTTGAGTTCGATTTCGGGATAATTCTTCGCAATCGAACTTGCAATCATTTTCAAAAGCGTGGTTTTACCTGCTTTCGGCGGTGAAACGATTATGCCTCTTTGACCTTTGCCGATAGGCGAAACGAGGTCGATGCAGCGCGTTGCATACTCTCTTGGCGAAACTTCGAGGCGTATGCGCTCGTTTGGATAGATAGGCACGAGGTCGTCAAAGTTCGGGCGTTTGCCAACTTTGTCCGCTTCGATTCCGTTTATCGTCGTAACGCTCACGACTGCGCTCGGTCTGCCCTCTTGCACCTTTTTGCAAAGCGACGTAACGTAATCGCCCCTACGCAAACCGTATTGTTTGATTTTCATTGCGGAAACGTAGGCGTCCATTTCGTTAAATTCGCCGTTTTTCACGCGCAAAAAGCCGTAACCGTCGGGATTGATTTCGAGATAACCTTCTCTTATCTGTTCGCTGTCGTCAATATCGGTGCGTTCTGCAAGGGTATTTTCACGAACGGGTTGATTTTGTGAACGGTACGTGTTTTGTTTTTGATTGAAATTTTGATTTCTGTTTTGTTGATATTGATTTTGATTGCGGAACGCAGGTTGGAATTTGGGTTTTTCAAAGCCTCTGGGAAGCGGCGTATCGCTGTTCTGTTCGGCCGTAGGCGCAGGCGAGGCGGTGAGAACTTCGACATACTGACGCTCGGGCTTGGTTTCGCTCGTTGTTTGTGCGTTTTCAGTCGTTTCAACGGACTTTTTGGGTCTGCCTCTGCGCGGTGCTTCGGGGGGCGTCATTTCGCCGTTTGTGATTTTGTACACCAAATCGACGAGATCGGCTTTGTTGAGTTTCGTGGGTGCGCTCACGCCTACGTCTTTTGCGAGGGCGCGCATCTCGAAAATGCTTTTTGCCTCCAACTCTTGTTTCGAGAATTTTTGCATTTATTTCTCCTATATACGAGCCAATGCTCGTAAAAAATTGTATTACGATATTTAAGTATTAGGATTGAAAGTGTATTTGTCCGTTGCCGACAAAAGTCGGCAACGGCTTAAAATCGAGTGAAATTATTTTGAAAGTTTCTCAAGAACCAAAACTTTTGTTTCTTCGCCGTCGAAGTCCGCCCTGTCGAACTCTACGGTCGTCGAATCGGCATAAACGATGTTTTCGTCGTCGAAAAGTGACAAAAACTCGTTGACTTTGTCGATGTCGAACTCGCAGTCTTTGGTCTTGTAGTGCATAGGAATCACAATATCGGGCATAATGCGGTCAACGTATTCCTTTGCTTCCTTTGCGTCTATCGTGTAGTTTCCGCCGACGGGAATCATAAGGATGTTTACCGGCATAATGGATTCAACCAAAATCGCGTTGCATTCCTCGCCTATATCGCCCATATGGCACACGTCCACGCCGTCCATACGATATTTGAAAATGAGGTTGTCCCCTCTCAGGTTTCCCTTCTTGTCGTCGTGATAGGAACGACTTGCAAGAATGTGTACGCCGCCGATTTCGTATGCGCCGGCTCTGTTGAGAACGGTGGGATCGCCGCTCACTTTGGACACGCAACAATGATCGCTGTGAGCGTGGGACACCGTCACGATGTCCGCTTCGACGTCGGGCATTTCATATCCGACGTAAGAATTGTAAGGGTCGGTTACAATCTTCGTTCCGGTGCTTTCTTCGAGCAAAAACGACGAGTGACCAAGCCAAGTGATTTTCATTTTTTACTCCTTTTTCGTCAACCGTTGAGCGTTTCCACGAGTTCGCGAATTTTTTGCGACGGATCGAGCAAGTTCGCAACGGATTCATTGACGTTTGCAGCAGCGATTATATACGAGATATACTTCGACAAATCGGCTTCGACAAACCATTCGCATTCTTTGAGTTCGGGAATACGGTAAGTAAGGTTTGTTGACAACACCGCGTCGAAAATACCTTCTTCGTAAGCCTTGTTGAATTTTTCAACGCCTTCCGTAAAGAGCGAGAACGTCGCGGCAAGAAAAACTTTCTTTGCGCCCTTCTCTTTTATTTCTTTGGCGAGTTTGAGAATTGAATCGCCGGTCGCTATCATATCGTCCGCAACAAACACGTTCATACCTTCGACGTTTGCGCCGATATATTCGTGAGCGACGATGGGATTGCGTCCGTTGATGATCGTCGAATAATCCCTTCTCTTATAGAACATACCGAGATCGAGTCCGAGCACCGACGCGTAGAACACGTTTCTCGTCATTGCGCCTTCATCGGGCGAGATGACCATAAGGCTGTCCTTTTGAAGTTTGACTTCGGGGAAACGTCTTGTGAGGCATTTGAGAATCTGATAGTGCGCAAAATAGTTGTCGAATCCCATAAAAGGAACGGAATTTTGCACTCTGGGGTCGTGCGCGTCGAACGTGATGATGTCCGTTACGCCCATACTTTGAAGTTCCTGAAGCATTTGCGCGCAGTCGAGGGATTCTCTCGCGCTTCTTCTATGCTGGCGGCCGCCGTAGAGCATCGGCATAATGACCGTGATACGTGCGGGTTTGCCCGTACAAGCACATATTATGCGTTTGAGGTTTTGAAAATGCTCGTCGGGCGTGAGCGGAATTTCTTTTCCGAAGAAGGGATAGGTTACACCGTGATTGCCCGGGTCACAGATGATATACAAATCTTTGCCGCGGACGGTCTCGTAGATTATGCCCTTTGCGTCGCCGTTGGTGAAACGCGGACAGTCGGATTTTAGGATAAAGGTGTCTTTATGCAGTTTTTTTCCGAGATGCGATTCGCTAAACAGCGAGATAAGTCTTTTGTCGATGAGTTGTGCAAGTTCTTCCGCGCCGGGTGTGGCGATGAGCGCGATAGGCGCGCTGGGCGTCTCTGTATAGACTGAAAAATCCGGTGTCATTTGTGCCTCCGTAGGTTGTAAAAAAAGTATAACAAATATTTTTTGCCTTGACAATCGATATTAGTCAACAAAAAAATATTATTTTAAGATTAAATGTCGAGAATTTCCACGAGTATCGAGTTCATAACCGCCATACCCTCTCTTTTGAGCGAAACGTAACCGTCTTTTCTATCGAAAAATCTTTCGAGTTCGGCGGGAACGCTCGGCATACGCTCGGCTTTTACGCCCTTTTTCGTGCGCAACGCGAGCATAATTTCTTCCTCGTACGCGGATTTTTCGTCGAGATTTTCTTCGTATTCGCGGCAGATTTTCGCATAGAATTTTGTGCTTTCGACCGCGGTTTTATACTTGTCGAGATTCTTGAAATTTGCAAATCTAACTTGGTTTTCGAGCGGATTTTCGCCGTCCGAAATCTTCAAAAACGAGTGCGCGCCCGCGCCGAATCCGAGATATTCCTCTCTCGTCCAATATCCGAAATTGTGATATGAAATCTTGCCGTCTTTTGCAAAATTAGATACTTCGTATCTATCGAAACCGCACTTTTGCGCAGTATCATAGGCAACATCGAACAAATCCTGCGTTTCGTCGGCGCTCGGTACGAATATTTTGCCTTGCTTTATCAACTTTTCGAGTGAAGTGCCTTCTTCTATGCTCAACTCATACATCGAAAGGTGCTTTACGAGCGGCGCAAGAGTTTCGACTTCTTCTTTGATTCTGTCAGTGCTGTCGAAAGGAAGCCCGACGATTAAATCCGCCGATACGTTGTCGAAATAGCGATTTGCAAGTTTTATTTTCTCGATTGCGGTTTTCGAGTCGTGAAGTCTGCCTATCGCCCTCAAATTGTCGTCAAAAAGACTTTGCACGCCTATGCTGATTCTGTTTATGCCCTCTTTTCGATACGCCTTTAATTTTTCCTCGTCAAGACTTTCGGGATTGCACTCTATGCTGAACTCTTTTACCCCCGACAAATCGAAGTTTTTTGCAAGGTTTTGACAAAGATTTTCGATTTGACTCACGTCAAGCAAACTCGGCGTTCCGCCACCTACATAAACCGTGTCGATTTTTGCGCCCGAAAACGCTTTGCCTGCAAGTTCGATTTCTCGATTTAATGCGGTTAGATAATCGAGAATCGCTTGTTTATCGTGACAAGCGTAGGAATTGAAATCGCAGTATCTGCACTTTGATTTACAGAACGGAACGTGGACGTAAATTTGCATTTTTTCGTTTGAAAACCCCGAAAAAATTTGCGTTTTTCGGGGTTTGATTTTATTTGTTGGGGTCGACTTTGAGTATGGAAATAAACGCTTCGCTCGGCACTTCAACACTGCCCACTTTGCGCATACGTTTTTTGCCTTCTTTTTGCTTTTCGAGCAACTTTTTCTTTCTCGTTATGTCGCCGCCGTAGCACTTTGCAAGCACGTCTTTGCGCATTGCTTTGACCGTTTCTCTCGCAATGATTTTGCCGCCGACGGTGGCTTGAATGGGTATCTCGAAAAGTTGACGAGGAATGACGTCTTTGAGTTTTTCCGCAATTCCTCTGCCCCTTGCGTATGCGTTGTCCTTATGCACGATTATTGAAAGCGCGTCGCACAAATCGCCGTTTATCATCATATCGAGGCGCACGAGGTCGCTCTTTTCGTAGCCGTCCATTTCGTAGTCGAGGGACGCATAACCTCGCGTTCTCGATTTGAGACTGTCGAAAAAGTCGTAAATGATTTCGTTGAGTGGCATACGATATATGAGTTGAACGCGGGTCGGGTCAATATAACTCATATCCACGAACACGCCTCTCTTGCCCTGACAAAGTTCCATAATAGATCCGACGTATTCGGGCGGCGTGTAAAGTGTGGCTTTGACAATAGGTTCTTCTATGCTCGCAATCTCGCTGGGGTTTGGCAAAGCGGTCGGATTGTCGATTGTGAGTTTGTCGCCGTTGGTCTTTGTGACGATGTACGAAACGCTCGGCGCGGTGGTTATCAAATCGAGGTCGAACTCTCTTTCGAGGCGTTCCTCGATGATTTCCATATGCAAAAGTCCGAGGAAACCGCAACGGAAACCGAATCCGAGCGCGGTGGAAACTTCGGGGTCGAAACTGAGCGAAGCGTCGTTGAGTTGCAATTTCAAAAGAGCCTCTTTCAAATCGTCGTATCTTGCGCCGTCCGCGGGGAAAACGCCCGTATACACCATAGGCGTAGCCTTTTTATACCCCGGAAGTGCCTCTTTTGCGGGATTTTGCGCGTTGGTTATCGTATCGCCCACTGCCGTATCGCTTACGTTCTTTATGCTTGCCGCAATATATCCGACTTCGCCCGAACTGAGCACGTCGCAAGGGCGCATACCCGGTGAAAAATAGCCGACCTCCACGACTTCGAACGTCTTGCCCGACGACATCATTTTGATAGTATCGCCGACTTTGACCGTGCCGTCCATAATGCGAACCATAGAGATTGCGCCGCGATAATTGTCGTAAAAACTGTCGAAAATCAACGCTTTGAGCGGCGCGTCGTCGTCGCCCTTGGGCGCAGGCAGTTTTTCGATTATCTGTTCGATGAGGTCGTCGATTCCTATGCCCTCTTTTGCCGATACGAGCGGACAACCGTCGGTGTCGAGTCCTATTATGTCCTCGACTTCGAGTTTCACTGCGTCAACGTCGGCGGAAGCGAGGTCGATTTTGTTGATGACGGGCAATATTTCGAGGTCGTTTTCAAGAGCGAGATAGACGTTAGACAGCGTTTGAGCCTCTACGCCCTGCGTTGCGTCGACAACGAGCAACGCGCCTTCGCAAGCGGCGAGAGAGCGCGAAACTTCGTAGGTGAAGTCAACGTGCCCAGGGGTGTCGATAAGGTTGAATATATATTCCTCGCCCTTATATTGATAATACAACCTGCACGTTTGAAGTTTTATGGTAATTCCTCTCTCTTTTTCGATTTCCATATTGTCGAGAAGTTGCTCGGACATTTCGCGCGCGGAAACCGTACCCGTCTTTTCGATGAGTCTGTCGGCAAGCGTACTCTTGCCGTGGTCGATGTGCGCGATTATGGAAAAATTGCGTATGTGTTTCTTGCTCAACTTGCCCTCTTTGTTCTCGAACTTCCGCAATATCGCAAAAATTCGGAATAAATTTTGAAATCTATTGACTTTATTATAATTGAATAATAAAATTTTATCAACAAAATAAAAAGACAAATACGAGGGTTAAGTATGAATTTTCAATGGCTTTTCGACAGACCCATTGCACATCGCGGTTTGCACGACGAACAGTATCCCGAAAACAGTATGCCCGCTTACGAACAGGCGATTGCGCATAACTTCAACATCGAAATCGACGTTCACGTTTCAAAAGACGGCGAAGTGGTCGTTTTCCATGACGACAACCTCAAAAGAGTTTGCGGAATCGACAAACTCGTAAAGGACTGCACGGTTGCGGAACTCAAATCTTATCCTCTTGCAAATTCCGAGTATACGATTCCCACATTCAAAGAATTCCTCGCTCTCGTAGACGGAAAAGTCGGCATACTTTGCGAAATAAAAGGTATCAATCCTTTCAATCACCGTATCGTGAGAGAAACCATAAAGGTTTTGAACGAAGTGGGTTACAAAGGCAACATCGCCCTTCAATCCTTCGATTTCGGCGCGGTTTTGTATGCAAAACGCCATTCCGACTACGCAGTCGGCGAACTCTGCACTTGGTGTTCCCCCGACGGAAAGCGCAACAGATGGTGGGCAACCGACTTTATGGGCAAACTTTGGATAAACAAAATCACTCGCCCCGACTTCATCGCATACGACGTTCGCGCGGTCGACAGAAAACTCAAAGAAAACAAGTGGATTGTCAAATGGGGCAAAAAAGTGCCTATCCTTATGTGGACGATAAAGTCGCAAGAAACTCTCGAAGACGCGACCAAATACGCAAACAACGTTATCTTCGAGCATATGGACGCGGCGCAAATGAACGACTTGGCGGGAAAGTTTATGCCCTTCCGTTGCCTTGAAAAGAATCTGCCCTCGAACAAATAACGGACAGCGCAAAAAAATAAAGCAACCTAAAAGCAGATAAATACATATCGGTTGTTTATTGACAAAACAATAGCGCGTTAATTAATAAGTAAGTTAATTAAATTCGCAATTATACAAGCAAAAACGGCACTC
>ERZ808292.373-NODE-373-length-10507-cov-6.736223_pt1 | contig 10507 bp, 9 predicted proteins | sample MGYA00521275_ERZ808292 | MGnify/ENA primary metagenome ERZ808292 (study PRJEB31516, sample SAMN03275613) | gut metagenome | biome: mammalia-associated habitat; material: feces | host: Papio cynocephalus | place: Kenya | collected 2012-07-26 ... | reverse complement strand
TTAAAAGAATATTCCGATGAAAATCATTATTTAACACAAAAAGATATTATTGATTTAATTTATAAAAATTATCAAATTGAATTAGAAAGAAAAAGTATTGCTTCTTCTTTATCTCTTTTAGAAGAATTAAATTATGATATTGATAAAGGGAGTAAAGGTGGCTTTGCTTTATTATCTCGAACATTTGATCCTACTGAAGCATCATTTTTAATTGATGCAATATTTTCTAGTCCAAGTATAAATGGAAAGCAAGCTAAAAAAATCGCGGAATCCATTTCAAGTTGCTTTTCTAAATATCAAAAAAATGATTATTCTTATATCTTTAAATCTGAAAAAATAAGTAGAACTAATAGTAAAGATGTTTTATATAATATTTCTATAATTCATGAAGCAATTAATAAAGGTAAAAGAATTGGCTTTCAATATTTAGCTTATGATAAAAATGGTAATCCCACTAGCAGAATGAATGGATATCAATTTATTGTATCTCCATATTATTTAATAAATAACTATGGAAGATATTATTTGTTATGTAATTACCGTGAAAAATATAGTCCATTACAAACATTTAGAATTGAATATATGATGAATATAGAAATCAAAGAAAATTGGAATATTAAAAATATTAATGATTTAAAAGATGCTCCTAATAATTTTTCAATCACTGAATATATGAATGAAAACATTTATATGTTTGGAGGAAATATTGTTGATGCTAAAATCGAATTAGAAAATGAATCCGCAATATTATATGTAAAAGACTGGTTTGGAGAAAACGCTAAAATAATAAATGATAATGATAAATTATATGCTTCAATTAAATGTAATGAAAATGCCTTATATTACTGGATAATGCAATATTCTAGTGTAATGAAAGTCATATCACCAGAATCATTAGTTAATAAAGTAAAAGATGGACTTAGAAAAGCATTAGATAAATATATCTAATCAAATGAGCACGATTTAAATTTCGCAAGGAGAGATTAATATGAACGAACTATTATTATTAAGCAAAGAATTTATTTCTAAAGAACAATTTGAAAATGAAATAAGTATTAAAAATCATCATATCGAGTTAGGCGGCGATAATGATCAATTATGAATAATTAATAATTTAAATGAAAATTGTGTTGCTATCATCAATTTACTTTTCCTAGATAATTCTAGTAAAGTTATAAACGATGAAATTGATTACGAACTATACAAAAATAGCAATGCACCATATGAAGGATATTTATATTCAATTGAATATGATAATGTTTCAATTATAGATAAAGTCATCCATGCTTTAAACACCACTAGCAGAAATATTTATGTTGAATATAATGGATCAAACAATTTCATTAAAGTAAAGTAGGATTTTGCTTCTTATAATATGTATGTACCATTTTTGGTACATACATATTGCTATTATTTGAGTGTGAAATAAAGGAGAGCAAATTTATGAAATACTCAAATATTCATGTTGAATTTAAAAAAGGCGAAGAAAGCATTAAAACAAGTCTAGAAAAACTAGGCGCTACTAATATCGATATAACAGCGAATTGCTTAGGACAATTAGAAATAAAATGTATTTTTGCTTGTCCAAAACCAGAAGAAGAAATTAAAGGCATTTTATCTAGTTCTGGCGCTAAAGACATACATAGTTACACTAATTATAATGGAGCAAGTTTTGATTATAAATTAGATGATAAAACCGATGAAAGAGAGTTCAAAAGGAAAGTAACTGATTTATTAATTAAATATGGTTATAGGGCTTTTTAATTATGAAATACATTGACACAATAAAATTGCCATCACAAACAGAAATAAATGATTATATGGCAACAAGAAATTTAAGTGCATATCCTTGGACAATCTTCTTTAACAATCAATTTGAATGGCTATTATGTGATGATATTACTATTCTTTATGGAAATAATGGAAGTGGCAAATCCACATTACTTAATTTAATTGCTCAAAAAATAGGAGCAAGTCAAGAAACAATATTATTTAAAGATATATTTTATGATGATTATAAAAACGATATACATCCATTTGATGATTTTGTAAACAGCATAATAATTAAAAATTCTTATGATGATTTAGGAGAAGAAATGAAACTTCCTACTATAAAAAAATTAATTACAAGCGATGAGATATTTAAATCAATAAATAGACGTAATGAAAATAATCGAAAAGCACTTGAAGATATAAGTCATAACGATAAAAGAAAAAGTGAAATGTTTAATGGTTATTCTATCGATAGTTATAATGCTCTTGTCGAAAGATTCACCAAAAAACGATTCGATCAAATTCATACACTTAAAAAAGAACAAATGAGATCTAACGGCGAATCAGCTTTAATGTTTTTTTCTAAAATTTTTGAGTCAGGTGGAATATATTTATTAGACGAGCCAGAAAATTGTTTATCATCTATATTTCAATTAGAACTAATTAATTTGATTCAAGATAGTGCAAAGTATTTTGACTGTCAATTTATAATTTGTACACATTCTCCTTTAATTCTTGGAATAAATGGCGCCAAAGTATATAACATGGATTTAGCACCAGTAAAGCCACAAAACTGGTACGAATTAGAAAATGTAAGAATATACTATGAGTTTTTCAAACTACATAAAAATGACTTTGAAAAATAACAATATAATTAAATAACTGTTAATAAAAATTAATGCGCTTTAAAAAAAAGTGCGTTTTTTCTTGTTAAATTATAAAATACATCAATTTTGTAATAGTTTTTTATTTTTAATATTAAAACCATAATTTTTAGCATAAAATGCACACTTTTTATTATTTGTTAAAAATGCTATTATAATTAAGCATAACATTTTTAAGGTTTCGGAGGTCCTAATATGTTAGATATAGGAAAGGTATTATTAAAAGCAATAGTTAATAATTATTGGTGCAAAATTGAATATAAAAAAGACAATGAAGTAACTAAATTCATGATTGGCATTAACTACATTGATGAAAAGAATAGAACAATCAAATGCGATGCATTTAACTTGATGTATAATGCCGATGTTCAAAAGAATTACGTAATTTACTTTGACAAAATTATATATGCAGAAAACGATGAAGGAACATATCATAAAACTCCAGATAATTTATTAGAATTAGTTAAAAAGCCTGATTTTTTTAGTTCGATGCTAAGATTAAGTGTTTCTAATGATGATTTAATTAAATATTACATTGATTGTTTTAAATTAGATTCAACACCATATATAAGTAAATATGGTCTCATAAAAGGAATAGATGACGATGTTTTATTAAAAAATGACATCTATCCTCTAAATGATGAGCAATTTAAAATATTAGCTAGCGAGTCATTTTATAAAAAAGAAAGAAAAGAAAAAAAGCGCGAATTGAATTTAGAAAAAATTGAACGCAATTATTGTGTAAATGTTTTAGCAATAGAAATAGGAAGCAAAAAACAAAAATATATTTTAGCTTATCGACCTTTAGTATTAGATTTTGAACATAAATGCTTAATCTCCGCCAGTGAAGAAGTATATAAAAATAGTGAATTTATTTTAGATAATAATACTAATAATGTTAAAGAAGTTATGTCCATAAATAAATTCATTCCAGAAGATAAACAATATCTTCTAGATGATTTTTATCATAATTTAAACGAAATAAAAGATGTAATTTTGGATTATAATGGCAGCAGAAATATGCCATATAATAAGTCAATTAAAATAGATGACCTACCATATATCATAAATCTTGAAAGGAAACTTGCTATCGATGTCGACTATGAATTCGATAGAATAAATAAAGTAATAAATAATGAAGAAGAAACCCCTTTACCATTAAAAGTATTTTTAGATGAACCTGATATTAGATTAGCTAAAAGAATAAATTATCCTATTTTTACTGTTAACAACTTATATGATATAGATCAAATTAACGCTATTAATATAGCTATGAAATCACCTGCATCATATATTCAAGGTCCTCCTGGAACTGGTAAGACTCAAACAATATTAAATGCTATTTTCACTGCATTATTTAATAATAAAACAGTATTAGTCACATCAAACAATAATATACCAATGGATGGAATTTATAATGCAATTAATAAATTAAAATACAATGATAAATTTGATTTGCTATTTCCCGCAATTAGATTAGGAAGTATAGAAAATGTTGAAAATGCTATATTAAAAATTAATCAAATGTATGAAATAGCAAAGAATCTTAATGTAAAAGAAAATCGTATAAAAGACATTAAAGAAGAACGTAAAGCAGCAATGAAAAATCTAGTAGATTTACTAGATAAAAACGATATCAAAAAATCATTAGAATATCGTATTGAAGCATTAGAAAATTTTACTAAAACACTTAATCTTGAATCTAATTTAATGTCAATCTACGCTTCGGATAGTATTCAAACATTAAAAAATGAATTAAGTAAATATGAAAATATAACTGATGATTTTACTAAGTATATGAATATAAATCATGCGCAATTATTTACTGCAATTAATTTTGAAACTGCTGGACGATTACAAAAATTATCAAAAGAGCGTTATTCCGAATTATTCTTAATTATTAATGATGCAAACGAAACAAACAAAAAAGAAAAAGCTATACAATTAAGAAAGTTCTTATCTAATAATACAAATTTGAAATTATTCTTAGAAATATTCCCTGTGATTATATCTACAAATTTATCTTGTACATATTTAGGTGAACCGGGAACTACATTTGACATAGTTATGATGGATGAAGCGGCACAATGTAGCATCACTAATGCTTTAATACCTATTTCTCGAGGTAATCAAATCATGCTTGTTGGTGATGCTCAACAATTAAGTCCTGTTATATTACTTGATGAAAAACTTAATAAAAAACTAATGAACAAATACAATATTCCTGAAGAATATAATTATGTAAGTAATTCTATCTATACAGCATATACAAAAATTGATGTATGCAATAATGAAACACTTTTATGTTCACATTATCGCTGTGATGAAAAAATCATTTCTTTTTCAAACAAAAAATATTATAACAACAAACTAAAATGTAAAAGAATAGGAAATAGCAATACTCCACTAGAATATCGTGATACATCAAAATACGAAGAAATAACGGATGAAAAGAACATTTCAACAGGTGAAGTCAAAGCTATTGAAACTTATATTAAAGAACATCCAAATGAACAAATAGGTATTATCACACCATTTGTTAAGCAAAAAGAATATCTTGAAGAAAATCTAAGTAAAACATATCCAGATATTCCTATTGGTACTGTACATGCTTTTCAAGGTGATCAACAAAATGTAATTTTGTTTTCCACAGCAATAACTAATAAAACTTCAAAAGGGACATACAATTGGTTAAAAAACAACAAAGAATTAATTAATGTGGCTATGTCTAGAGCAAAAGACAAATTTGTAATGTTTGCTAATAAAGACAAAATTTCTAAACTCTCTGATAATAAAGATGATGATAATATTAAAGAGTTAAGTGATTATGTGTATAGTAACGGAAATTATGTTGTTAAAAACATTTCTCCAGCATCTTATGCTTTAGGAACAAAACAATTAAATACGCCAAGTGAAAAAGATTTACAAGAAACATTTAATCAAATTTTATCGGTTATAGATAAAAATTGTATTATCAAATCAGAAGTGCCTGTAAGTTCAATTTTTACACATTTTAAAGATGATAATTCATTGTTTTATAAAGGTCGCTTTGATTTAGTAATATTTGATAAAACATATAAAGGCGAAGAAAGAGTAGTGGCCGCTGTTGAACTAAATGGGCCTGAGCATTATTCCGAAGAGCAAGTTCAAGAAAGAGATAAATTAAAACAACAAATATGTGATAATCATCACTTTACTCTTTATACAGTTAAAAGAGAATATGCTCGTGACTATCGACGCAATAAAGAAGCACTAATTGAAATACTTAATAAATCAAAATAATTATAATTAATTTTAGAAAGCAGGTGATAAAATGAAATTTTTATTCTTTGATACAGAATGCGCTAATTGCTTTAATGGAATTGGTAAAGTATGTGAATTTGGTTACATATTAACCGATGAAAATTTTAAAGTTAAAGTAAAATATGAAATACCAATGTCACCAGGAAGAGGAAGCAATAATAAATTTCATTTAAAGGCATATGGTAAACACAAACCAATTTCTTTAGCATTTGATGAAAGCTATTATTACACACAACCAGAGTTTGATTATTATTACGAAGAAATTAAAGGACTTATGGAAGATAAAGATACAATTTGTTTTGCTTGGTCAAGTGATAATGACATACAGCATTTATATAATTCTTGTGTTAGATATAATAAAGAACCATTCAAATATATTTGTTACGATATCCAAAAAATATTTGGAAAATATATTGAAACATCAAAACAAAAAAGTCTAAAAGAATCTTGTCTTCATTTAGTGGGAGCCACTAAGATGATGGATATTCAAGAACATCTTTCTAGTGATGATTCTAAAATGGCTATGTTAATATTAGAAAAAATATGCGAATTGAAAAATATAGATGCACTAACTTTACTTCAAGAATCAGATTATGCTAAAGATGATTCAATTGAATATATGAATAACTTTAATAAGCATAAAAAAGAAAAAGAAATAATTAAAGCAAATATCGCTCTTTATAGACGTGTAGAAGAAGAAGATAAAGCAAAATTACTATTACCAGAATACGAAAACAAAAGATTTAGGATATATAGTGATATCATTCATAAAGAAATTGATTTACCTAATATTATAGAAACAATCCATAATAGAGGTGGAATATTTGTAAGAGATTTAAAATTAATAGATTTCTTTATTATATATAAAGATAACGAAATATTAACAATAGGCAAAGATGCTTTACAGCACTTTAAAGGACAATTCATCTTTTTAGAAGATCTAATTGAAAAAATATATAATTAGTTTTTAATAAAATCAATTTAATTTATATTATATTCATAATTAAAATAACATAATGGAGGTAATTTTATGGATAACAATAGTAGTAACAAAAACATGGAATTTAAAGTGCTAATAATAATAGCTCTAATCGTAGTAGCACTAGAAATTATTTGTGCATTAGCAATATCAGATGCGTTTTCACCATTTTTAGTCTTAGTTAGTTTAGTGGGGCTTGCATCATTAGCTTACATATCTAGTGTAATTTCATACATTTTAAACTATAAAAATTTTTATACATGTGATAACTGTAAATATTGCTACAATATTTTTAAAAATAACTATATAACTATACTAATGATAGTTTATTTGGTAGTGGCAATAGCTAATGTAGCATTAACTATATCTTGTTTTAGCGCCTCAGAAATATATTGGCCACCATCTTTAATGATTGTAGGAGGTATTAACCTAGGATTCCTAGTTTTAACATTACCAACAAAATTAATATTTTCAAAATATAATTTAAAATTATTAAATGTTGAATATTTACACCAAATAAACAAAAAATTAAGTAATATGTCTAATAACAAAAATATTGATTTTTAGTGTTTTTTTGTTACTAAACTGCTATAATTTTCATCGGAGGAAACATAGAAAATGAAACTTAAAAAATTATTAGTCACATCCTTATTAGCGTGTTCATCATTATTTGCATTAAGCTCTTGTGATAGTAATAATTCCACTATTCAATATGGAAAGAAATATATTAGAAGCGATGATTTTTTTGCAGAAAGATATAGTGATGATGGTTGTGAGTATATTGTAATTAATAAAGATCATAGTGCAATCTGGAAAGGTGTTTCAGACAAAGAATATTATTGGGATTTTATAAATGTAAGCCAAATATCACTTATGACAACTGATGGGATTTCGACTTATACTTTTAATTATTCTAAATCATTCTTATCACGTAATACCACACAAAATACTTTATTTATTGCTGAAAATTATAAAGTAAAATAAGATTAATAAATTTAAAATACACTTTGGAAAATAAGTGTGTTTTTTACTCAAATTAATAAAAAAATACAAAACTAAGAGAGCATGAAAAAACCATTAAGATATTTCACCTAATGGTTTTTTCTTTTATTTAATTATTTCGCGGCATCAATCATTAATGCACACATTTTATTTGAGAATTCAACAGGATTTTCAATGTTCATGCCTTCCATAAGCATTGCTTGATCAAATAGAAGTGTCGCATAATCATTTAATTTATCCGGATGATCTTTATAGACTTTTTCAAGTGCTTTAAATAAGTCATGATTTGGGTTAATCTCAAGAATACGATCAGCTTTAATATCGCCTTGATTTGGCATTTGTTTTAAGACACGTTCCATTTCAAAACTTACCCCATCACCTGATACAAGACATACTGGAGAAGATACCAAACGAGAAGAAATCTTTACATCATTAACTTTATCTTTTAATGCTTCTTTAATTGCGTCAATTAAAGGTTTCTTTTCAGTTTCAAGATTTTCTCTTTCTTTCTTTTCATCATCATTTAATAAGTCTAAATCGCCTTGATTAATTGATTTGAACTTTTTACCATCATAATCTTGCATCATTTCAAGAGTGAATTCATCAATATCATCCACTAATACAAGAACATCGTAACCTTTTTTCTTTAAAGCATCAAGTTGAGGCATAGCTTCTACAGCTTCTTTAGATTTATTAGAAGCATAATAGATAGTATCTTGTCCTTCCTTCATGTTTTCTACATATTGTTTTAAAGTAATGTATTTATTTTCATTTAAGCTATGGTAGAGTAATAAATCTTTAAGACTATCTTTTCTTTGGCCATAAGATTCATAAATACCATATTTCAAATTAACGCCAAATACTTTAAAGAATTCTTCATATTTAGCAAAGTCTTCATTTTTCATTCTTTCTAATTCAGCAAGAATTTTCTTTTCAATAGAAGTAGCGATTTTCTTAATTTGTGTGTCTTGTTGAAGCATTTCTCGAGATATATTTAAAGAAATATCACTTGTATCAACAAGACCTTTAACAAATCTTAAATAATCTGGAATAAGTTCTTTACACTTATCCATAATGAAGACACCTTTAGTATAAAGTTGTAAACCTCTTTCATATTTATCAGAATATAAGTTATATGGTGCTTCTTTAGGAATAAAGACTAAAGCATTGTAAGAAATTAATCCTTCAATCTTAATAAATAGAGATGTTAATGGATCTTCAAATTCTTGGAATTTTTGCTTATAAAATTCATTTAATTGTTCTTCACTAACTTCTGATTTATTTTTCTTCCATAAAGGTACCATGGAGTTAAGAACTTCAAGATGAGTTTCATCATGGAACTTACCTTCAATATCTTTACCATTTTCGTCTTTATCATTAACAGATTCAGTAACCATCATTTCAATTGGATAACGAACATAATCAGAATATTTCTTTACTAAATTCTTAATCATCCAATCAGATAAGTATTGGTCATAGTTTTCTTCTTCCGTGTTATCTCTTAAATATAAAGTAATAACTGTACCATGACTTTCTTTATCACATTCTTCAACATCATAAGTATCAGAGCCACTAGAAGTGAAACGATATCCTTTTTCGGAGAATGGAGACTTAGTTTCCACAACTACTTTACTAGCAACCATAAAAGAAGAATAGAAGCCAACACCAAATTGTCCAATAATATCAATGTCTTTTTGATCTTTGCTTTCATTAGCTTCTTTTAATTTTTCCATAAATTCAAGTGAACCAGATTTAGCAATAGTACCTAAATTGTTATTCACTTCATCATAAGTCATACCAATACCATTATCTTCAATAGTAATAGTTCTTAAATTCTTGTCATAAGATAATGAAATATGATAATGATCTTCTTTCTTTAATTTATCATCACTAAGTGATAAATAATGATATTTATCGATTGCATCTGATGCATTTGAGATTAATTCTCTTAAGAATATTTCCTTATTGGTATAAATTGAGTTAATCATCAAATCAAGCAAACGCTTTGATTCTGTTTTAAATTCTTTTGTTTCTTGCATAATTTTAATCCCCCTTAAACAACTACAATAACATTATAGTTCACTTTTTAGCACTGTCAAGTGTTGAGTGCTAATTTTGTTGCTTTTAGTCCAAAATAAAAGGCAACCAATATACAAAAATGGTTGCTTATAATCAATATTAAAATGTAATAAATATTAGACTAATTGTTTCTCTATATCTCTGCCAGAGTACAATATTCTAATTATTGTTACAATTTTTGTATTAGCATCGGGAATGTAAAATACTATAAAATTATCTACTGGTAATATACGAACTCCTTGACTATGCCATGGCTCTTTGTCATATGATTTATACCTTTCTGGCATAGTATCTAAACTTAAAATTCGACTTTCTAAACGGCGCATTTGGTTTCTTGCATTTTCTGGTTCTTGTAATATAAAAGCAATATATTCAAAAATAGATTGTAAATCTTTTTTTGCCGCTTCAGTCATTTCTATTTCATATATCATAATTGATAATCCTTATTAATATTAGCGAATACTTCCTTTGCTTTTGTTGTTCGACC
>ERZ808292.371-NODE-371-length-10533-cov-10.289750_pt1 | contig 10533 bp, 12 predicted proteins | sample MGYA00521275_ERZ808292 | MGnify/ENA primary metagenome ERZ808292 (study PRJEB31516, sample SAMN03275613) | gut metagenome | biome: mammalia-associated habitat; material: feces | host: Papio cynocephalus | place: Kenya | collected 2012-07-26 ... | reverse complement strand
GAATCCCCCGACAAACTCGGCTTCGTCACTTACGACTACTATATTAAGTACGAAAATCAAGTGGTAAAAACTCGCACCAAAGACGGCGTTATCACTCTTTCGGAATCCCCCGCCCCAAAGCGTGACGACACGATGCTAAAAAAACTTTTCTTCTTTATGTTCAAGGACTTCGACGTTGAAAAGCAAGTGATAATCTATCTTCCCGAAGATACGCGCGAGGGCACCAACGCAATCGAAATCATCGGCGAAAACGTCATTTACGCAAAGCCCGCCGCTTCGAGCGGCGAGCAAAAATAAATCTTAGGATACAAACGCCGCAACCGTCTCGATTTATCGCTCCTCATTCTCATCTTTAACAAATAATTTTATGCATTTTTGAAGAACAAAGTCGTCGCCGCAAGCGGAAAACTCACCGATAAATCATATAAAACCGCCTATTTGACAAGTTTCGAGCCGCCCGTGAAATTTTTAAGCACGTCGGATTTGAAAACGCTCGGTTTTATCGCTTTGGATTTTCTCAAAATCGCGTCCTCGATTATATCGCTAATCAGATTTTGGAAACTCACCCCTACGCCTTTGAACAGATAGAACGCCATAGACCCCGGGATGGTGTTTATCTCGTTGACGTACGCCTTGTTTCGCTTCGTATCCACGAGATAATCCACCCTCACGACGCCCGAAAGTCCGAGTTCTTCGTAAAGTCGTTTGGTGTTTGCTTTCACGATAAGTTCCAAAGACCCGATTTTTGCAGGCACAATATGCTCGCACGCACTCATTTTTCCACCCGAATACTTGTCCGAAAACGTGAGAAAACCGCTTGCACGGCACGGCTGTTCGGTGTCGGAAATCACGATTTGACCGTCTTTTGAGTATGCGGCGCAGTTGACCTCGACAAAATCGTCGAGTTTGTGTTCTACGACGATTTTCTTATCGAATTTTGCCGCCACTTGCAGCGCAAAATCGAGTTCTTCCCTGCATTTTGCGACTTCTATGCCGATACTGCTTCCTTGGCACGCAGGCTTGACGATAAGGGGATAATCTATAAGTTCCTCTATGCGCGAAATCGTCTTGTCCTTGTCGCTTTCAAATTCGTCTTTCGATACGACTTCGTACGGAAGCACGTTCAAGAGCAGACTTTCAAACAATCTCTTTGACATCGCCTTGTCCATACAGCAAGCGGAAGCGAGAGTGTCCGAGCAGGTCACGGCAACGGAATTGAACTCGAACAACGCTTGCAGTACGCCGTTTTCCCCCTCGCCGCCGTGACAGCAAAAAAGCGCGACGTCGGGTTTGAACGCCTTTTGCAATTTGTTTTTTTTGAGAGTGTAAAACTCGCCTTTTATCAAAAACGCTTTCTTGTGAGCAAGAGGGTCGAAGGGCGCAAAGCATTTTATCGAGTCGAGTTTGCCTACGTAAAAATCCCCTTCGTACGCAAATATAGGTTCGACGTCATATCTCGATTTGTCGATATTGTTGAGAGTTTGCATTGCGGTTATGACGGAAATATCTCTTTCAAACGACCGTGCGCCGAACACGAGCGCGACTTTCTTTTTCATACTTTTTCACCTCACAAAAATTTGTCCTTCCATAATATGACTCACCCTAAACAAAAGTGAAAAACGCCGCGAAAATCGCGGCGCATAATCCAATTTAGTCAAAATCGACGTTTTAAGCAAATCATACATTTTGTATGTTATTTCAACAAAAGTATTCTATTAAAACGGTATTTTTAGAACAAACAGTTATCGATTCTGCGGTTTTTAATAGTACTTTTGCGCAAAACGCCCTATTTTAGGTCGTCGTATATGTCGGGCAAGTCGTTAAGAATCAGCAGCGTATCGCCGAGTTTCAGCGTGTTTACAAAGTCCTTTTCGCAAGCGGCAAGCGAGTCGTATCTCTTGATTTCGCCGCCGAATTCACTCTCTTTTAGCGCGCGCAAAATGGGTTCGGTACGTTCGTTACAGATAAGCAAAACAACGTCGGCAACGTCTGCGATTCGTTTGCCGAGCAAACGATTTTCTTCGACTTCCCTGCTTCCGAGTTCCACGAGTCCGGGCGTCACGACCACCTTTCTCGTGTTGAACATAGCAAGGGTCATAAGCGCAAATTTTGCGCCGTCGGGATTCGAGTTGAAACTGTCGTCGATGACGTTCACGCCGTTACCCTTGATGAGTTGTTGACGGTGAGCGACGGGTTCGAGATTCTCGATTGCGTTCAGAATGAACGGCATTTCCACGCCGAGTTTGTACGCCATTGCGACGGCAAGCATAATATTCTGCACGTTGTGGATTCCGAGAATTTTCGTGCGCGCGTGAAAAACGTCTTCCCCTATCGCAATGTCAAACTCGCTTCCGTTTTCGCTCACGCAAATATCGGTTGCATAAATATCCGCGTTTTCGTCGATTCCCGCATAAATGGTTTCGGGTATGATTTTCTTTGAAAGAAGCACGCTTTCGGTTATGTTTTTAAGTTCGGAATTTATCACGCACACGCCGTCGCCGACGTCGAGAATACGACATTTTTCCCGTCTTATATTCTCTTGCGTTTTGAAAGTTTTGAGATGCTGGTCGTTGATTCCCGTCAAAATCGTATACGTCGGTTTGACGATTTTCATCAATTTTTTGACGTCGCCGACCCTTCTCGCGCCAAATTCCGCAACGAACACTTCGTGCGTAGAATCGAGCGAATTGACGGTTTTTGCAATTCCCATAGGCGTATTGTAACTTTGCGGCGTGGTCAAAACGTTGTATTTTTGCGCCAGTATAGTGCTCAAAAAGTTCTTCACCGACGTTTTGCCGTAACTGCCCGTAATTGCGATTTTTATCAAATCTGCCCTATCGAGGCGTTTTTCGGCTCTTTTTTCGTATCGCAAATTGTTCAACTTCTCGAATACGTTGACAACCGACGTAACGATTATGAAAAACAGCGGATATACGAGCGGAAACGCAAAGAAAACGAGATACCGCATATATTCGTCCGCAAGGTGCTTCGTTGCAATTGCGAGCGCAACGCACACAATCGCCGTCGAAGCGGTCGTATTTGTCAAAAGACAGCGCACCGCGCGTTTCGTATAGCGCAACGGTTTTTTACGGTCGGGCAAGTCTTCCATAAAGTACATTGCAAACTCGGTTATGAAAAAGAACAGCGCGATAAGGAATCCCCAGAACGCTTTTGCGTTCAACAGCCAAAACGCAACCCATATTCCGCAAAATATCGTCACGGTTATGACGTCGAGAAGATAAACGAACCTCAAACGCTTGTTTTTGAATATCTCACCAACTCGATAGTTATCGTTTTGAATGGCATACAAGTACGGTCTCGTCATAAAAAAACTGTCGATAATCAACAAAAGGATATAAAACCAATCGCCTCGCACAAGCGTCATACACACCTCGCTTTTTTCGTATCAAGATATGTCTTGCCCGCTTTTTGTGTGATTGAACGAAAAAAATCCCACTAAACAGACGATTTTTTATTTCAAAAATGTTTCGTGAAACATACGAAAAATTCAGGACAAAGGATTTTGGGAAAATTAAGAAGTTTTCAAGAGGCGATTTTAAGATATACCCTCGTCGGTTTCGGCAAGGTACGCTGCAAGAATCAGCGAAAAAGCGTATCTGTCCTCGACAAACGCAAAATGTCCGCCGTCGAGCAAAAAACCTTGCGCCCCGTCGATTTTCTTCAAAAAACATTTATACATATAAAGCGGCGTTTCCTCGTCGCTCTTTCCCCAGAAAACCGCGCACGGGCATTTTATCTTTTCGAGCAGATTTTTTTGGTCGTAGTTTACCACCCTCACAAAAACTTTCTTCATATCCTCGGACAACGAACTATAATCGCTCGACCCCCTCAAGCCGCTTTTGCCGAGTTTTTTGAGAATTTTGTGCGCAAGCACTTTCAAATAATAGGACGGTTTGCGCCTCGGTTTTAAGCCCGCGCTGTCTATAAGCACGATTCGATTGACGATTTGCGGATAAAAGGCTGCAAGTTCGATTGCGACTCTGCCGCCGAAAGAGTGTCCAAAAAACGTTGCTTTTTCGATTTTTAGCATTTCAAGCAACTTTGCGACGTCGTTTGCGTAATGCGCGACGTCGTAGCAATCGGGCGGAAAATCGCTTTGTCCGAACCCGAAAAAATCAATGGCAACCACACGGTATTTTGCGCATAGTTGTTTCATCGCAAAGAAAAAGGCGGTAGCGTCCGAGCCCCACCCGTGAAGAAAAACCAACGTATTTTTGCCGTTTCCGACCGAAAAATACGACAATTTTTTGCCGTTTACGACGGCGAATTTTCTCTCGAAACCGTACGGATTTCGATTGATATTTTGCGCATTATCGCAATGCGGATTTGAATTTTCGATAACGTTTCGTTGTTGTTTCGTGTCGACCTCTACATCGCAAGCCACATAATAAGTGCGTCGCGAACGTTGTTGTAATACTTCTTTCGCACGCCTTCGACTTTGAAGCCGAAACTTTGGTACAAGCGGATTGCGGGCTCGTTGTTGTCGCGCACTTCGAGGGTCATAAACCTGATTCCGAGCAGTTTTGCCCTCGATATGAGTTCACTCATAAGCAACTTGCCTATGCCTTTTCCGCGCTCAGTGGACTTTACCGCTATATTCGTTATATGCGCCTCGTCAAGCACTTTGTGAAAACCGCCGTAGCAAATCACCTCGTCGCCTCTTACGCCGACGAGATAATACGCGTTTTCGTCCTCGACTTCGGGGATAAACATTCTCTCGTTCCACGGCTGGTCGAACGCTTCTCGCTCGATTTCCGCCATCTGTCGCAAATGCTCGTACTTAAGGGATTCAAACTTCATCCTTTTCCCTCTCGGCTTGCGATTTTCTCATATAAAACGGCTCGAAAACTTGCACGAATTCGCCGTTTTTTGCCTTTTGTTTCGCGACTTCGGCAAGGGTTTCGTCTACGCTTTTAAGCGGTTGATATTCGGCTTTTTTAAGTTCGATATTCTCGCCTGCTTCGCAAAAACTCGCGCTCAAAACCTTTCCGTTTTCGCATTTTGCAAGATACGTATTTCCGTGTCCCGCGTCAACCGCCGCAAGGATTTTGCCTCTTTGGTGCGCGATAAGTTCAAACGTAGTCACCGCAATGCGCTTTGCGCACGTTGCAAACGCAATCGCAGTCATTGCCGAAACGCCTATTCTGATTCCCGTAAAAGACCCCGGACCGACGTTCACCGCAACGGCGTCGAGGTCGTTTACGTTGACGGCGTGGGATTCGAGCATATTATCGATTTCGGGCATAAGCGTCGCGCTGTGTCCCGACTTGCCGATTTGCTTTGTGAAAGAATAGGTTTCGTCGCCCTTGACGAGAGCAATCGAAAGTCCCGTAGATGTTGTGTCTATTGCAAGAATATTCATTTGTTTTCTTCCTTTTCAACGTCGAAAATACGCTCGTTTTCGCCCGTCGGCGTTATGTTTATCTCGATAACTTCGCCGTCGAAATGCTCGAATTTGTTCCATTCGATAACCGTCACCGAATCGTCGTCGAAGCAGTCCTCGATGCCGAGTTCGGCAAGTTCGTCCGCGCTCTCGACTCTGTACATATCGAGATGATTGAGTTTGAGTCTGCCGTCCTCGTACACGTTGAGTATGGTGAAAGTCGGGCTCGTAACCTCGTCTTCTATGCCGAGAGCCTTTGCAAGCCCTTTCGTAAACGTGGTTTTGCCCGCGCCCAAATCGCCGCTTAAAAGGATAACCTCGCCGCCTTGCAACGTATCTGCAATTTTCTTTGCCAAAGCGTAAGTTTCCTCGACGTTTTTGACGGTATGCTTTCCGAAAACCGTGCTCAATTTTTTCATATTCGACCCGTCCCAATGCAAAATTTTGCTAAGACGTTTGTATAATACAAACGTAAGTCCACCGACTATTATACATCTAAACAAGTTGAAAGGCAACACGCCGACGAACAAATAATAGACGTAAAACGTGTCTATCGTCACGTTTTTGTACAACGGTTTGAGCAAGTTGACGATAAGCGAGAAATCGCCGTTGAAATACAACTGCACGAAATACGGTATGGATATAAATCTATTGACCAAAAGCGACAGCGCGGTAAGACACAAACTGCCCGCGCATATGCCGATAAAAGCGTGTTTTCTGTCCTTTTTGAAATAGTAAATCAGCGACGCGGGAAGCACGAACGCAATGCCGAGCAGAATGTCCGTAGCCTCGCCGACGTATGCGGTGCTCGTGAGCGGAAATTTGAAAAGACACTTCAAAATAATCACCACGCACGCGCTTATGGGCCCCATAGAAAAACCCGCGAGCAATGCCGGCAATTCGCTTATCTGAATCTCCAAAAAACTCGGAAACATAAACGGCAGATTGAATTTTGCAAACGCGTACAAAATGAAAGAAAGTGCCGTTAGAATCGCCATTTTGGTGATATATGCGGTTGAAAAACGCGGATTCTTGAATCGCTCGAACATCTTTTTTATATCCTCTTTTGTGACTTTGGCGTTTCCGCTTTTTTTGTCGTCGGAATCGAGGATATTCGCTTGTTGCGTTTCCTTTGTCTTTTTGCCCATTTTTCTCCTTCGGCGCACTTTCCCAAAATTTGCAAAAGCATAAAAAAATGCGCCTTCGAGGGCGCAAACGTAAATTGAAATGCAAAATTACGTCGCTTCTTCCGTCCGGACTTTACCGTCGGTCAAGGAATTGCACCTTGTCGGCACGCATTGCGTGTTCGCGGACTATACCGCCGGTGAGGATTTTCACCTCGCCCCGAAGCACCTTTATAATATGCCCTTAAAGTGCTTATGTCAAGCACAATGTGAAATCAAAGTATTAAACCGTCGAATACAGCCATAATTTAAGTATGGAATACACGAATCAAACGCCGTACGTTCAAGATTATATGCAAACGGGCGAAGTGACCGAGCAAAGTGTAGCCGCCCTCGCCCTATCAAACCCGAAAGTCGTAGGCGCGCGCTGTTTTTCGTACAACAACGCATACGTCGTCGCCTTGATTTCTTCCCCGTTTTACCTCAAAAGCGAGCGCGATGCGTTTTTGCAATCAACGAAAATCGATTTGTCAAAGCAAACGAAAACCAACATTTTCGTGACTTTGGACGTAGACGTATATCGGAAAATCAAAGACGGTATGACCGAAGCGCAAAAAGCGGAATTGTTTGAAAAAGTCGTATCGAGAGCGTATTGATTTTGTTGCAAGCACGCCGCAAAACGCCAAATAAAGCAACTCGTAATTCCCTGATAAAAGTTTTGAACATCGACAAAATGCAGAACGTTCAGCATTGAAAACGCACGAAAAAGTCAGCACTAAATCGCAAAAAAACATCAAAAAAAGCCTCGTTTCAAGGCCTTTTTGATTGATTATTCCTTATAAAATTCGCAATTACGCTTTATACTTCGTGACGTTTTTGCCGTCTGCCCAAAGTTTTTCGAGGCAGTAGAACATTCTCGTTTCGTCGTTAAAGATATGCACGATAACGCCGCCGTAGTCGAGCACCGCCCATTTACCCTCGCCCATACCGTCCGTATGCGTGGGTTCGACGCCGTTTTCGCTCATTTTTTCTTCGACAAATTCTGCAAGTGCCTTGACTTGCTTGTTGCTCTTTGCCGTGCAAATGACAAAATAATCCGTCATAACAGTCAGGTGCGCAACGTCCAAAACGGTGATGTCAACGGCTTTATGTTCGTCGAGTTCGGCGCAAATGATGTCTTTCATTTCAATAGGTTCCATAAAATCCTCCTCTCGCAAAAACGTGCGAGGTTTCTTTGGTATAGTATTTATCGTGTGCAAAAAGCGTGTTTGATTGCAAGTTTTATTGCCGCGTCTTTCTACAACGATTTTAGCACACAATCGTGCGCTTTTCAACGGTCAATTTTTGCAATAATCGCCGAGATAGCACTTCACCGCGTCGAGAGTGAGCGGGTGCATAGGCTTTCCGCTTGCTCTCACCTTGTCGTACGTGTATTTCAAAACCGCCTTGAAACCCTCGTCGAAATCGCGCATAGCAATCTCTCGAATTTGAGGAATCGGCTCGTAGGTTCTGTCGAAAGACACGCTGTCCGCGGTGTACACGAGTTTTTCGAGCATAGTCATATCCGCTTTTGCGGTGGTGTGATAACGTATTGCGTCGAGTACGCTTTCGTCGGTGATTCCAAAATCGCGCCGTGCCTTTTCCGCGCCGAGAAATTGGTGCAATACAGGCGTCCCTACCGCATCGGGAGGCACGTCGAAACCGTCCAAAGACGGACGTTGCTTTGCGTTGTCGTGCAAGAAGCAAGCAAGAAAAACTTTTGTGAAATCCTGCTTCAAATTATGGCGCGAATTAAGTCTCATCGCTGTCAGAACGACGGCTTTGCTGTGCGCAAAAAGTTCGTCGGACTGATAGGAATGCAGTTTTTCCGCCATTTCTTTATACTCGCAAAACATTCCATTTTTGCGAATCTCGCATAGAACTTTCTCGTCGATTTCGTCGGGTTCGTCGCCCATAAGGAGTTTTGCACGCACTTCGGACGAAGAAACGTCTTTGCCGACGTAATCGAGCAAAATAAATTCGCCGCCGTATTTTTGTTTGAGGTATTGCGCGCGCATTGCAATATCGTCGAAGCCCTCCCTTTGACAAACGGCAATCGGGCATACTTTGACGATGGCTTCGGGATGATACCAGGTGTCGAAATATTCGAGGCTGTCACCGCCAACGAGATAAACTATATCGCCGTATTTTTCCTTCAAAAGGGGAAGCGTGAGCGCGCTGTAATTGTCTTTTCCACGCACGTTTTCGATGTCGTCGATGACGAAATCCACGCCCTCGAATGCAATTTTAAGCAAATCGCAACGTTGCTCGAAACTCAAAAATCCCGCGCTTTTGTGAGGCGGCGTAACCGTCGGCACAAGCACGAGTTTGGATATTCCGAGCTGACACATTGCGCTTTTGCACATTGCGACGTGCTCTTTGTGTACGGGGTCGAACGCCCCGCCGAAAACCAAAGTCTTTTCCATATCTAGATTATACATCGCTATATAAAATAATTCAAGAACTCGAGGCGTATCAGTTTAATTTTTCGATATATTTTGTGATTTTTCGTGCGTTTTTCGCGTATTTGAAAAGCGTTTTCGGTCAAAAATAAAGATATGTCGAAAGCACTCGATTATATAAGTTTAAGCATAATCGTCACCCTTACGACGTTCGTATGGGCGGCTTTACTTTTCAAAAACGCCGTCGGCGCGTTGATATTTTCAGTTGCATTTTCTCTTATGGTCGTTTTTAGCCTACGCTACTTTTCAAAGAAAAATCAAAAGCCGTACACGTACGACAGGCTCGAAACAGAGTTTTGCATAAGAGGTGGGGAATATATCATAGATTTGCTCGTAAGTTCTCTAAAAAATCCGCAAATCGAGAACGGTAGCAATTATATTTTGCTTGAAAACAGCATAATTATCGCAAATTTCAAGTTTTCGCCGCTTGGCGGAAGCGACGTCGCAAACGTGTGCAAACTTGCAAAAAAGCACGACAAAAACCAAGTTTATCTTATAACGAAAGGCGTTGACAGAAAGGCGTGGCAAATTGCAAATCTTCAAGACGTCAAGATTGAAATCGTAAAAACAAAGCAAGTGTTCAAGTTCCTCGCAAAGCGCAACGCCCTGCCCGTATTGAAAAAGCAAAAACAAAAGTTTTCCTTATCTTCCCTTTTACAAACAATACTCTCGCGCCGCAATTTGAAAAACTATCTTTTTTCGGGCGCGGTGCTGATCGCGGTATCGTTCATAACGCCGCTTAAAATTTATTATATCGTAACGGGTACGTTGCTACTTTTTCTCGCCCTACTCTCTTTGACCCCGCTCGGCAACGGCACAATCGCCTCGCCGAAAGTCTTTGACGAACTCGAACACGAGTGCGAAAGCGAATACAAACGAGAAATCGATTGTTTCTAACATATATATCAGGGCAAACCGGATTATCTGTTGTATTCTTTCATAACTCTTTGCAAATTGCGTTTATTCTCTTTCTCTTTTATCGCTTCGCGCTTGTCGTGAAGTTCTTTACCTCTGCAAAGACCGAGTTCTATTTTCACGAGAGCGTCCTTGAAATAGACTTTGAGCGGAATGAGCGTATACCCTTTTTGCTCGACTTTGCCGCGAAGTTTGTTGATTTCAGAGCGGTTGAGAAGAAGTTTTCTCGTGCGACGAGGGTCAACGTTGTTGTAACTGCCCATTTTGTACGGAGAGATATGCGCGCCGAGCATAAAGACTTCGCCGTTTTTGATTATGACGAAACTGTCGCGAAGATTGACTGCGCCTTGGCGTACGGACTTAACCTCGCAACCGACGAGCGCGATACCCGCCTCGTAGGTGTCCTCGACGAAATAGTCGTGATAGGCTTTTTTGTTTGTTGCAACTACGTTTATCATATTTTTATTATATATTATCCAATCAAGTTATTCAAGAGTCGGACGAATCAAAAAATCTCGTCTTATGCCGAATCCAAATAGGTTACGCCGCAACTTTAAGCGGCGGTTTTATTATCGCTAAATGCCACAAT
>ERZ808292.369-NODE-369-length-10576-cov-2.814942_pt1 | contig 10576 bp, 3 predicted proteins | sample MGYA00521275_ERZ808292 | MGnify/ENA primary metagenome ERZ808292 (study PRJEB31516, sample SAMN03275613) | gut metagenome | biome: mammalia-associated habitat; material: feces | host: Papio cynocephalus | place: Kenya | collected 2012-07-26 ... | reverse complement strand
TGTATTATTATTGATTGTTGTTACACTACTAGGAATGACAATGTCTGTTAAAGATACACATTTACTAAAAGTTGATTCAGCTATTTCTGTTATACTATTTGAAAGCGAAACATTTGTTAAAGATTTGCAATTAGAAAATGCGTAAGATTCAATTTTTGTAACACTATTAGGTATGTCAATTTTTATTAATGAAACACTATCTGCGAATGCTTTCCTTCCTATTGTTGTTACATCATATTCCTTACCATTTATTTGCACTTTATCAGGAATAACAATTGTAGATGAATCTCCTGCATATCTTGCTACTGTCGCTTCATTGTTTTGAACTATATAAATAATATCATTTATCTCAAAACTATTATCAGATGTAGTACCATAATATACTGGCCTATTATCTGGGTTCCAATTAGAACTCCATCCACTTTGACTTAACAAAGCCTTACAATAAATTATTAAAGAATTACAATTAGAAAACGCATAACTTCCTATTGATTGTACGCTACTAGGAATATTAATAGTTGTTAATGATTTACACTTAGCAAATGAATAATCAGAAATTTTTTCACAGCCTTCTAAAATTGTAACTTCTTTTAAACTGCTTGGTATATAACTATCGTTATAATTGTACACTGGTGTTCCAAATATATATCCAAAAATTCCATTTTCGTCTTTGCTTTTTCCTACAAATGGAATAGTAATTTTCTCTAATGCTTTACAATTTGAAAATGCACTATAGCCAATTGAAATTATATTATTAGGAATAATAACACTAGTTAATGAACTACATTTTGAAAATGCATAGTTTCCTATTGACGACACATTATATTCCTTATCATTTAGTTGTACTTTATTGGGAATATCAATTGTAGATGAATCTCCTATATATCTTGTTATTACTGCCTCATCGTTTTGTATTACATATATTAATTCATCAATTTGGAAGCTATTTTCAGAGGTTATTCCATAGTATACTGGTCTATCATTTGGATTCCAAGTAGAATCCCATCCATTTTGGCTTGACAAAGCCTTACAATAGATTATTAAAGAATCACAATTAGAGAATGTATAACTTTCTATCACTAATACACTACTAGGAATATTAATGGTCGTTAATAAGTTACATCTATAAAATGCATGATCAACAATTTTTTCACAACCATCTAAAATTGTAACTTCTTTTAAACTGCTTGGCACATAATCGCCGTTATAATAATACGATGATGCACCAAATATATATCCAAAAACCCCATTTTCATCTTTGCTTTTTCCTACAAATGGAATAGTAATTTTTTCTAATGTATTGCAATTAGAAAATGCACTCTTTCCAATTGAAATTACACTGTTAGGAACTATAATACTAGTCAATGAAGTGCATTTTGAAAATGCATAGTTTCCTATTGAAGATATATTACTTGGAATAATAATATTAGACAATTTAATACAATTATAAAACAGATAATCTTCTATTGCTGTCACATCAATAGGAATATTTACATTTTCTAATGATGTACAATTGGAAAATGCATTCTTACCTATTACTGACACACTACTAGGAATATTAATAGTTGTTAACGATATACAATTAGTAAATGCATAATCAGCGATTTTTTCATAACCATCTAAAATGGTAACTTCTTTCAAACTGCTCGGCACATAATTACCATTACTAGAATATGACGATGCTCCAAACATATATCCTAAAAATCCATTTCCCTCTTTCGTTTTTCCTACAAATGGAATAGTAATTTTCTCTAATGCTTTACAATTTGAAAATGCACTATTTTCTATTGTTTTTACACTATCAGGAATAGCAATGCATTTTAATAATGAGCAATTAGAGAATGCATTCTTTTTTATACTCATGACATTATATGTAGTTTCTTTGAATAGAATTACATCTTGTATTGTAACTACACTTGGCAAATTATCAGTATACCCAACCACAGATGATGTATTATCAACGTTATTATAAGTATAAACTATTCCATTCAATGTTACTTCTCCGCTTGCATCCCAATACACTTTACTAACGTTATAATTCCAAGTGTTGCTCCATCCATCAGATTCAGAAGAACTTTCACAATAAATTGTTAACACACAACAATTTTTAAATGCTTTCTCTCCTATCGCTATAACACTGCTTGGAATAGTAACATTTACCAAGGATTCGCATTCCCCAAACGCATAATCACCTATAGATGAAATATTATCAGAAAATACGACACTAATAATATTCGAAAAGCCATAAAATTGATAATCTCCTACCTTAGTTACAGCACTATTGATTTCTATATTTGTAACTTCTTCATAAATTTTATTATTTAACATATAAAAATGTTTTGCATATGTCATTGGATTAGCATTTTGATTGCTAAATGTTATGTTACACCAATTTTCAATTGATCCTTCATAATAGACATTTTCTAATGATAAACATTCATTAAATGCATTTTCTTTTATTGATAATACGCTAGTTGAAATTGTGATATTTTTTAACGATGCGCAACCACTAAAAGCATTATTTTCTATTACTTTCACATGATTATTAAGAATTACATTTTGTAAATTATTATTACTAAACGACGCTATTTCAGTTACTTTTATATCATTTATATACATTGGTATCGTACATGATGCTAAATCACTTTTATAACCAATTATTGAATATTCATTATTCTTAATAACATACTCAAAACAATTAGGTTTGCTTTCATCTTTCCAGTGAGCATATAAAGTCATATTGTCATTTATAGTATAATTAGTTTCGACCTTGTCAGTCATATTTTCATCACTATACCAAGAATCAAATTCACTTTCCGCCCTTATCGGATTATTAATTTCTTTCAAAATAACTGTTCCGTACTTATACGATTCAGTAGGGACTTTTTCACCATTATTTAAAATAAAATTGACATTATAAATAATTCTGTAATAGTAATAGTTAACTATTGTTGTACCATCTGCATTTATATTAACAATTTGAATCTTAGGATTTTCAAATCCAATTATCATTTTGATATCCGGAGATACGACTGTATCTGATATTCCAGCAAGAGTTTGTTTTTCTAAAAGTTTAAATGTGCCATCTAAGTTTTCTTGATAGTGATTTACGATATATGTTGTGTCATTTCTAGGTGTCCAGTGGGCAACTAAATTAATGTTTTTATTGTATTTCCAAATTCCAGAGTTTAATATTAAATTTTCTTCATCATACCAACCAGCAAAATCATAACCTACTTTTGTTGGAATTTCTAAAGCGTAACTTGAATCAAACGTAAATTTGTCACTGTCTTTACTAATTTCTCCTCCGTCAGCGTCATAAAAAACTTCATATTCTTTTGCTTCCCAACAAGCCGTAAAATGTTTATTCCCCATACTTCCAGCATGTATAACATAATTAGGATTAGGATTTGCTGTCTCTGATATTTCTGTCCATCCTAAAAAAGTATATCCCATTTTAACTACACTAGTAGGCAATTTTACATTTTCATTAATTGTATATGAAGTCGGCAGTTTTGAAGTTTGAGTTCCACCATTTAAGTCATATGTTATGTTATATTCAATTACTTCCCAGCTAGCTTTTAAAGATATATCAGCGTTATATTTTCCTTTTTTTGAATTAATATTATAATCAGTTAATACCCATCCATAAAAATCATATCCATCTCTAGAGGCTTCATCACCAATATATTTTGATTTTTTAATAATTGATGTTTTATTATCTGGTGTTCCACCATTACCATCATAAGTAACGTTTACTGTGCCACCAATATCATAGATATACTCTATACCTAATTCATAATTTTTTTGATTAAAAGCTTTTCCAGCTTTAACAACGGATAATTGTTTTTTAGCATCACTAAAACTAGATATCTCATTTAATGTTGTTTCTGCTAGATCATAATTTCCATTTTTGATGTAAGACATTGCTTTATTATACTTACCTAATGGTATAAAAACAGCAAATACTAAAACCAAGGCAATAACAATAGCTAAAAACGATGGGATACCAATTTTTAGACTCATCATAGTTTTTTTCTTTTTCATTTCAGTGTTTTTTTGAATGGTTAAAATATTTTGTTTATAGTCTTCTATTAAATCAGAAGAATTTTTATAATCTTTTATTTCATTTAAAATATCAATAGCGGAATCATATGATCTTATTGTGCCTAATTCAGCAATTTCAATTGCTTTTTTATAATCCTCATTTTTATGTTTTAAAATGCGAATTCTATTTATTTGCTCTTTTGAATCTTTATAATCACCAAGTTTTTTAAATGCTGCAATGCTCGAATCAAAATTATCTTGTTCTAATAGTTTAATTGCTTTTTCATATTTACTATTTAAAAATGCATCAATTTTTTCATTGCATTTTGTAATCATTTGATTTGTATCTCTATGACCTACAATAGTATTAAAAATTTTAATTGCTTCTTCATAGTATCCTTCAGTAAATTTTTCATATGCTTGATTATAAATTTTATCTTTTCTTTTTGTTTCAATATTATTTTTTATTTGATTCGTATATGATTCAAGAGTTCTTCTATAATTATAATCTGCAAACTTTAAAGCATTATTAAAATTATCATAATTATCTAGTGGAGTATATAAAGAACCTAAATCTTTCTCATCTTTTAGTTCTAATTCAATAAGTAACAACATAATATATGCTTTTGAATTTTTTGGATCATTATTTAAAGCAGTATCTAATAATTCACTTGCTTTTTCATATTTGCCATTTGAAATTAATATTTCGCTTCTTTCCACTAATGAATCAACATTCACACTATTCTGTATAATTGTAGTTGTATGTTCATGTTCTACCGCTTTCTCTTGACGATTAAAAATCTTATCAATTCCCCTTATTAAGTCTTGAATAAAACCTAATTTATTCATATCTTGAGATTGAAAATTCAAAAGTTCATCTGGTAATTCATATGCATCCATATCTCGATAACATGGAATTATATATTTTTTAGTATTTCCTTCATTAATTATAGACAAATATCTTGACCATTCATTTTTAACCCAAACCGCATTAAAATATTCTGGCTTTGTACCTATAACAAGCATAACTTTAGCAGAATTTAAAGCAGAGAATATATATGGCTCGTATTGGCTTCCCAATTTTGATTCAAGTGTAATTCTTGCAAAAAATACTTTGTAGTTTTTCTTAGTTAATTCTTCATAAATTTCTTGTGCTAAAAGTGAATCTCTTGTGCGTTTTGAAGATTCATCTGTCTCTTTATAACATATAAAAATATCATATGGTGATTCATTTTGTGAAACAGCTAAAATTCCTTTCTGAATTTTATTGATTGCTTCTGCTTCACTTTGATATATTTTTTTAGAAATAACATCACTATTATCAAGTGCTGCTTTATAATCAATATCATCAAAAATAGGTTTAAATTGTGTTCGGTGACAAGTTGGAATCTTTTTCCCAGTATTTGGATCATCAACATATTCAATACCATATCTACAAAGCAAAAGTCCCCAATGTGCTTCTGCATCATTAGGGCATTCATTAATAATATTTTCATATGTAAACATTGCTTTATCAAATTCATTATTTAATCGCAAACTATTCGCGCGATTATGTAAAGCAATTAATTTATTATTATCTTTAATGTTAGGAACAGTTTGTGTTGTACCACAAAACTCACATTCGCAAGTCGTAGTGCCTTCTTCTACCTCAATAGTTCCTCCACACATCTTACATTTAAATTGTGCCATGATAAATCATCCTTCTACTTATTTAATTTATTTTTAAGATTTCTATTATTAACTAAATCAGTAATTTTTTTAATGTATTTTGATGTTTCTTCATAGTTTTTATTAGAAATAGAATCTTTTAAAAAATCATAATTTTGTTTAATTTCTTTATCTATCAAGACTGTTTCTTTATTTTCAACTGGATCACTATAGACTATTAGTTCTTTTAAATCATTAATACTTTTTTTCAAAGGTTGATAATCAAAAGAATCTGCTAAAATCCTAATGTCGATTTTTAATTCGTTCATAAATTTCGTTTGTTTTTTTATTTTGGATTCTTGATTCTTTATTTCTGTTTTTACACCTTCAGTAATTAAAACGCCAATTATTCCTAAAACAATTATTATTAATTGAACAATTATATAAATCCATAACGGTATTTCAATAAAAACATTTAAAATTGTCATTAATAACATAAAAATCAAAGAAGCAATTAAATAAATTAGTCCAACTTTAATTACCGGTAACCCATAAATTTTACTTTTTGGAGAGTTCTTTTTTAAAAATGTATCTTTTGTTGTATAAAGTTGCGCAACAAACGAAAATATAGTAAAAATATAAACACAAATATAAATCGGTAAGCTTTTATGAGGAAATGGAATAACAAAATACGCAACAGTATAAACAATCATAGATAAAATAATGATAGGTATTAATCTAAATTTATTTTTCATTTCTATTCACCTCTTTTATGTCCGCAATTAGGACAAAATGGAGTTGTAATTCCTTTTTGACCACATTGGCAATCCCATGTTTGATTTTCAATTACTGGTTTTTTATATCCACATTGTGGGCAAAAGGCTGTTGTAGCATGATAATGACAATTAGGACATTCCCATGTATCATTATTTTTTATATCATTAACTTGATTAGATTGTTCACCATTATTAACCGGAGTAAACGCTGGTTTAATGGCATTTTTCACATTGGTTGCTACTTCTCCCATTACTCCAAGACCAACACCTAATCCAACCATATTATTAACAACACCTGGAATGTTACCATTCATATTTCCTTGATGCTCCATAGCGGCAACTGCAACTTGTCTTTGTGTTTCTTGTTGATAAGTATAACCTTTCATTTGCATTTCTTTTGCTTCTGCTTCAGCTTGTAAACGATATGCTTCTGCCTTTGCTTGAGCAGCAATAACTTCTTCTTGTGCAGAAGTTTGGGCTTCAACAATCTTTCTTTGTTGTTCAGCCATAGCCACATTCTTTTTAATTTGTTCTTGGCGAACTAATAAATATTGCTCAGCATATTGTTCCTTCATTTTTCTGAAGTTAGGATCATCATCTGGAGTTAAAATAGTAGTAATATAAAATTCCGGCATTTCTAAGCCATAATCATTTAAAACCAAATTAATTGAATTTTTTAATAATTCTGAAAGTTGTTCAATATATTCATCTATTTCTAAAATGTTTATAGCTTGCTCCCTTATAGTCTTAGCAAGTAGTGATTTTACCTTAGAAACAACTAAAGCCTTAAATTTTCCAACCATTCCTTTAGTAGAATAGTCAGTTCCTCCAAATATTTCACCCTGAGAAAAGCCCTTAGTAGTTCCAACAACTTTAAGAAGTAATTTTCTACCATTATTTATTCTTATTGAAAATTGTCCACAAGCTCCTAGTTCTACATGTAAGCCTGAAGCAGGGTCAAAAAGGCGAATTTTAGAATCAGTTCCCCATTTAATACCCATTTGAGTAGTTAAATTAATGTAATAAACTTCTGAATGAAAAATACTATTGTTATCAAAAGAAAGTTTAAACGCTTCTTTTAATAGTGGAATATTTTGTGTTTCTAAAGTATGGCGACCCGCACCAAATGTATCTAATGCTTGGCCATCTTTGAAAAATATTGCTTCTTGAGATTCATGGACAATTAATTGTGTTCCATATTTAAAATCTTCAAAAGGATGTTTCCAAATCAAAACATCATTCGGTCCCTCATATTTAATTATTTCTATATTTTTATTATCTTTTATTTGTTGTTTTTTAAGTTCTTTTTGAATATCAATTTCCGTATCACATAACGGGCAAGTACATTCAGTAGCATACTTATCGACTCCCAATTCGCAACCACAAGTTGGGCAAACTATTTCAACATTATTTGCATTACCATTTTTAGCGAATAAGCTTTTCTTACAAACTGGGCAAATGGCTTTGTCCCCTTTTGATTGGTCATAAGTCACAACATTTTCACAATGCGGACATATTACTGCTTTCATACGATCTTTTTTAACATCAATAACATGACCACAACTACACTTAATTTCTTTTTTACCAAATAATGATTTAGCAACTTCATTATATGTACCACAATTAGGACATTCAATAATATATTTTTTCATACATACCTCCGCAAAAAAATATTTTTCCATAACAAAAACATTCACTTGTCTTTTAAAAATTAATTTCTACTACTTTTTATGTCGCCCCCACTTCTAAAATAGTTCACACAAAAATTTTTGGTCTTTGGTCAATTAATATTGTACTTTAGTATTTTTATAAAGTCAACTTTTACATTTATCATAGTAAATATATAGTTGACTAATTATTTTTTAACTGGTGGTGATTTTGATAATGATTGGCGAAACAATACGTGAATTAAGAGATAGTTTTAATATCAGTCAAGTTGAATTAGCAAAAAATTTAGGCGTAACAAAACAATGCGTATCTAATTGGGAAAATGACAACATACTTCCATCAATAGATATGCTCATAAAAATATCAAAATTTTTTAATGTAACAACTGATTATTTGCTTGGATTAAAAGATGCAACGACAATAAATGTTGATGGTCTTACAATATCAGAAATAGCCCATGTAAAACTAATTATTGACGATTTAAAATCAAAAAAGTAAATATAGTTTTAAATGCTTAATATGCAAATATATTTTAATTTCACTAAAATATTTTCCCTTTATTTGTTAAAAAATGAACTGATTCATCGACCAGTTCATCTTTTTATTATTTATAACTTATTTCATATAAATATAGGCCTTGTGTTCCACCATAAGATAAAACACTTAAATACAACTTACCATTTAGTTCTACTAAATTTTGTACATTATATGAGCCATTCGCTCTATTTAAAATATCATTAGAATCAACTTCAATAGTAACTGTTTTGATTTTATTACCAGACCAATTAAATATTTGAATTTCACTAGCTAACCAACCATCGTGATTAAATAAAGCATAGATATATTCATTATCAGCATATAAAGTTTGGAATGTTGCTCCTTTTTCTGGTGACTTATCAAAATCAGTAAAGAAGTCACTTGTATGTTCCGCTCCTAAGGAAATTGAGGAGATAACATTTTTATCTTTATCGGTTATATACATTTTATTTGATGCACTAAAGACATATTGTTTGGTATATGCATTATATCCTAAAGAATCAACTTTATTATAATTAGAAGTTCCATTACTAAATGTGATTGGATTAATATCAGTTTCTAAACTTAATGATTTAGCATCAAATACTTTCATATCACTATTTTTATTAACAATTAAGTAAATAAAGCCATTTTGATAAAGCAAATTATAATCTTCTTGCCAGTTATTAATATCAAACACTTTTAATATGTCGGATGATGCCACTACTTGCTTAGATTCTAAATCATATTTAACAATTGTAACATATTGCCTTCCATTACTAGTCAAAGCGTAATATAAGTAAGTACCATCTGTACATCCGCCTTCTACAGAATATAAGAATACTTTATTACCTTCATATTCTTTAGTTATCGTAAGTGAAGAAGAAATTAAATTGTTTTCAAAAGCAACATCTTTTCCTTCTTTTAAAGAACTTTCCACATATCCACCTAATAAACTCTTATCAAATGTTGCCACTTCATCTAACTTCATAGTTAACTTACTTACAAACATACCAGTATTGCTACCATTATAAGCGCGACCTACTAAATATGTATTGCCATTAGCAAATACCATATTTTGTACTGTTCTATTAGTTGATGGAGTTAAACCAATTGAACAATCAACAATTAAGTCTTCTCCTACTTTATTACCATTCCAATCATACATTTCAATTAAAGCATTAGTAACCGATTCATTTTCATCACGGTATAAAGCATAAATATAGTCTTCATCACTAGAAACAGAACGGAATAAATAACCTGACTTGTTGAACTTAAGTGTTACATTTTTATCAATAATTGTAGTTCTATCTTCTTTATAGAAATTAACATTATGCCATTTATCAACAACAACATATTCTCCAATAAACTCATTATAAGATGCATCAATGCTATTACTACCTAAACTCACACCTTTTTCTATTAATTCTAAAGTATCAGAATCATAATAGGAAACTTTATTATCTAAAGTAAATATTCCAATTTTTCCATCTTCATAAAATAATTTATTAAAGTCTCTTCCATCAGTCATCCAAGATCCTTCAACATAACCAGTATCTACTTTATCACTACTTTTAATAACTTCATTAGTGGTGAAATTAAATTTAACAATTGTCGTACTAGCTCCACCAAATCCACTAGTGGCGAAATAGCCATATTCTCCATCACTACATCCACCTTGTACTTCTTTCCCTGAAGTTACTTCACTTTTACTTGCTTCATATATCTTATTAGCGGTTATTTCTTTAGTTAAATTATTAGATGTTGTAATTTGTTCATATTCACCTAAACTAATAGATTTATCTTCTAACATTGTTACATCCAAATAATCAATGTTAATAGAGGCCATTGTGTCATCATAATTACGAAGTCCACTGTCTTTAATACTTAATGTAATCGTGTTATTTCCGCCTTTAATAAAT
>ERZ808292.368-NODE-368-length-10589-cov-3.258781_pt1 | contig 10589 bp, 4 predicted proteins | sample MGYA00521275_ERZ808292 | MGnify/ENA primary metagenome ERZ808292 (study PRJEB31516, sample SAMN03275613) | gut metagenome | biome: mammalia-associated habitat; material: feces | host: Papio cynocephalus | place: Kenya | collected 2012-07-26 ... | reverse complement strand
GTAAGCATGGCAACAGCCATATCAGTAATTGCAGGTCCTTTAAAGCCCCATTCATTACGAAGAATTTGAGTCATAAGTGGATAAGATTGACCAACCCAAGTGCAACCAATTCTTGAGAATGATTCCATTAAACCTAAAGAAGTAGTTTTGCCTTCTTCAACAGCAAGAATGCCTTCGAATGCTCTTAAAGATAATTCTCTTGCCTCTTGTTCAGTCATAAATGTACATTCACCATATCTATTAGTTTCTTGATCGTTGAAAGCAAAGTGTTTAGTGAAAGCAATGCCACCTTTTGATTGATAACCTCCAGATAAAGCAACACCCATCATATTAGCAATGATTGGTTCTTCACCATAATATTCACCATTTCTTCCAGAATAAGCAGTTCTAGCAAGATTTGCGGCTGTTAAGCCCCAAATACCAGTTCTTCCTAAGAAGATACCTTCATTTCCTAAAAGTACGCCACGTCTAGTTTCTAAGTTTCTATTAAACGATGCTGCACAGACTAAAGTTCCTTCATAAATTCTTGATGGAAGAACGCCTTGAGTAACGTCACCTTTCCAAGATGTAACACCGGTTGTGCCATTATACCATTTATCACCTTTATATTCTAAAGTAGCAGAATACCAACCAATTGGACCATCACCATCTTTAGATCCTGGATAAGTAATAGAGTCAGAACTCTTTGTAAATCCATTACCCGCTGCGACCATCGCGGTCATATCATCTAAATTCATTTGATCAAGGATGTCATCCCATTTATCACTATCATAATCTTCACCCATTAGCATCGATACTTGATAATCTGTATCAACTTCATACTTAATATCTTTGCTTTCTTTTTCAAGTGATCCATATGAATAGTCTTTTCCGTTTATTGATGTTTGACCAATCATTTCTTTAAGCATTTTATCGTTACAAGTAATCTTATTAGAAGTTCTTCCCATAGTCTCACCTTCAACTGGCTCTGGGAATGTGTTCCAATCATTTCTTGTTAAATAAGTAACTTTCTTATCATCATCTACCCAATAATTGATATCAGCATCTTGAAGTTGGTTTTCAATTACTGCACCAGTATATTGAGAGATAGAATATGTTTTTTCGTCTCTTTCATTTTGATTAAATGAGAATACTTTAGAAGCATCTCCTTCATAATCCATCTTATTAACATTAACATTAATACCATCAGCTTTTTTTGCTGCTAGAACATTATTTAATGCATCATGAGCACCATTACCAAGAGCAAAATAATGTGTACCTTTAGATAATATGTATCCACCTTTTCCATCATTGCTTAAAGAATCCCAAGAAGCAATATCGTGAAGGTCTAATTCAATATTAAGTGTTTCGCTATCTCCAGGATTTAATAAGTTTGTTTTATCAAAATTTACTAATTGAATAGCGCTTTTTTCTACTTTGTGATCAATATCATCTTGGGTATAAGGAGTAGAAGCGTAAACTTGTACAACATGTTTTCCGGCAGTATCTCCAGTATTGGTAACTTTAACTTGCATGTTATAAGTTTTAGTGTCGCTATTAAATTTTGGTGTGGATATAATTTTTTCACTAAATGTGGTATATGATAAACCATAACCAAAAGTATAAGCCATTTCTTTATTATAATCCCATCCGCCAGTATAAGATGATCCTGCCTCACTATCAGCATTACCTAATCCTAAAACACTATCTTCATATCTTGTTTCATAATAGCGATAACCGACATAGATACTTTCTCTTTGTGCTGTGTAATATATTTGTTTGAAAGCATCGCTACCATCACCTTTATATCCAGCTTCATTAGCAGCAAAATAAGCTTCAACTTCGTTACTATTAGCAAAGGCAACATTTCCCATATCACTTGTCGCTGGTGCTGATAATGAGTCATTTGGCCATGCCGTTATTAAGTGCCCTGATGGATTTTTTACACCAGAAATAACATTAACTAAACCATCAATGCCATTATAGCCTAAGCCACCAACTTGTAATATGGCATCGATTTTTTCATCATCTTGAAGACCTTGAAGAGCAATTTGGTGATTAGAATTTAAAATTAAAACCAACTTTTTAAATCCAGCATTTTTAGCAAATTCAATAGTCTTTTTTTCGTTTGGAGTAAGTTCAAGAGAAGAAACACCTTTAATTTCGGTACCTGATGTTCCTTTTTTATTACTACCTTCATCATAAATTACTTGATCTTTTTCACCTGACCAAAGATCGAAACCTTCGCCACAGTTTCTAGAAAGAACAAGAATACCTAAATCTTTATAATCATCAATTGATGATTTAGCTTCACTAGACATATTGTATATATTAGGTTCACCAATAATTAAATCACCTGTTAGACCATAATATCCTGCTGGGTTGTTTTGATGAATACCAGTAGATTTATACCAGTTGTAAACTTTGTCGTTTACTTCATAACCCGCATCTTTTAAAGCTTCATCAAAATGTTTGCACATTGTGTCAGCGGAAGCAATCATTCCTGCACCAGCATCCATACCATAAGCCAGATTAGCGCTTGCTTGTCCTAATAATGTTACTTTAGTTTTCTTTTCGTTTACTTTACTAGGATAAGGAAGAGCTTTATTATTATTCTTTAATAATACAGTTCCTTCTGATACAGAATCTTCAATATATTCGAATTTTGCTTCTTGAAGTTCAGTGGTGTTTTTATAATCTGCTTTAAAGTATTGTGTGTCTTGTTCGTCGCTTGGATCATTTTTAACTACTTTTGTTGGAGATGTATTAAAGTAATCGTGTATGTAAGGGGTAATAGCAAAACGATAAATACCACTAGACATACTAATAGCTACACCTGATAAAGCAAGTAAAAATGTCGAAGACAATTTAAAAATTTTCTTTTTCATAAATGTATGTAAAAACCTTTCTTGTTTGATTTGATTGTGCACTCATCAAATCTACTAAAATGTTACATTAAAGCCCTTACATTTGCTTAAAATATACGTAAACTTGTAAAATTATAACGAAATCTTAAAAAAAGTGTATCAAAGTGAAAGTTTATATTGTGGCGATGTAATTATTTGATATGTATGATTTTTTATTTGAAGTGCAATTTTTGTTGATTTTTGCACTTGAAACGCATAAAATAACATTAGAGGTGCAATTTATGAGTGTTAAATCCAATTCTTTTAAAATGAATAAAGAAGAATTTGATAAGTATTTAAATGAATTAAAGAAATCAAATAATACTATTCAATTCTTTAATGGTAAGTATTTTTATAACCCAACTTTAGATTCCATTAACTTAACAATTGAATTAAATAAAAAAATGTTTGAACTTGATTCTATTATTAACTCTTTTACTGATTTTGCTAAAAATCAAATTATTCAGTCATTTTTAATTGATGAAATTGAATCAACTAATAAAATTGAAAATATTCATTCGACTAGGCACGATATATTTTCTATAATTAGTAAAGCATCTTCATCAAAAGATAAAAAAGTAATTTCGATTTCTAATGCATATAAACATTTATTAGAATCAAAAGGAATAGTTATTAGCTCCCTTTTTGATATTAGAAAGTTATATGATATTGTTTTAAAAGATTCTATTGCTAAGACAGATTTACCAGATGGTACATATTTTAGAAAAAATCCAGTCTATATATCAGATGGACTAAAATCTATACATACAGGTATTATTGGAGAAGATAATATAAATGCCGCAATGGAAGAGTTTATGAATTTATATAATTCTAAAAATGAAGTATTTATTAAAATGATTTTATGCCATTTTATGTTTGAAAATATTCATCCATTTTATGATGGGAATGGTAGATTTGGAAGATTTTTATTTTCTAATGGATTATATTTAGAGACAAAAAGTTTCTTTTCTTTTATTATTTCTTCATCATTAGAACATGAAAAAACTAAATATTACAAAGCTTTTAAATCCGCGAATGACAAATATGAATTTGGTTGTTTGAATGAATATGTTGAAATAATATCTACAATTTTACTTGATCAAATAGAATTATTAATTCAAAAATTACAGTATAGTAAAGAGATTATTAATAACTTTGATGCAGCAATGAAATTAACTAAATCTGAAGTGAAAATATATAAAGTAATTTGTGAAGCTTCAGCGTTATCGGATTTTGGTGTATCTAATGAAGAAATATTAAATGAAACTGGTGTATCTAAAAGAACTTTAATTTATACTCTTAATAAATTTAAAAAAGAAATGAAAATGATTGATACTAATATAGGAAAATTTAGTTATCATAAATTTAATATTAATAAATAATATTATTCGATTATAGGCATCATTAAGGTGCCTATTTTCTTTAAATTAAGTGATTTTATAAAAAAACATTCCGGTGTTATGCAAAAATAATGCACAAAACCGAAAAATAGTGATATACTAATAGTGCATGGAGGAGAAAGAAAGATGATTTCTAATATTGAATTTAATGGCTACCGCTTTTTTGATAATTCAATTTTATCTTTTGTGGCGGATGCAAGAACAAAAAAATTAATGTCTAATTCCGTAGAAATAGATGGTAAAAATATTTTAAAAACTGTGGGAATATATGGACCAAATAATTCTGGAAAAACAAATATAGTAAAATTAATGAGTTTAGTAAAAAATGTTTTACTAGGTAAAGAATTAATTATGTTTAATAATCCAATTTTTAACGATCCAGAATCTATATATTTTTCTATTATTTTTAACAATTTAGATGATTTAGGTTGGATAAAATATGAATTTACATATAATAATGCAAAATTACAATACGAATCAGAGAAATTATCATCTATTACTTATTATCAATCTGGTAAGTTTACACAAAAAGTAATTTTTGAAAAAAATAACAAAGATAAAATTTTAAAAGTTTTTGATGATGATAAATCAGAATATTTATCTATTATTCCATCTCGTTTGCCATTCTTATATTCAATAGAACTTGAGTCTATGACTTTTTCTAATCTTAAAGAATATTTATCATCGCTTCGAAAGTTAGCTGATTCAATTCAAATTGTTAAGATGTATGATATTCCTATTGAAAATACAATAGAAGCAATGAAAACTAGCGATAATAAAAAAATCAATTTTATTAAAGAATTTGTCAAAAACGCTGATATTGATATAAGTGATTTTGAATATAATGATGAAGTTTTAAGTGAAGTTAATGGTCAAATAAATGAAGAAGCATTAAATAGATTTAAAAAATTATCGGATAAATATAGATTATTAACAACATATGGATCAACTAAAGTTCCTTCATTTCTATTTGACTCAACAGGAACTAAAAAAATCGAATCCATAGCTTCGTATATTTATGATGCATTAGTAGACGGTAAAACATTGATTATTGATGAAATGGGTAATGGATTGCATTTTAAATTAACTAGATCAATCGTAAGTTTATTTAATAATATGATTAATACTAAAGGACAATTGCTCTTTATAACTCATGATTTGTTATTAATAGATTGCAATAAATTAATGCGAAAAGATCAAATTTATTTTATTAATAGAAATAATCATGTAGCGAGTCTTTATTGCTTAAAAGAAGCAACAGTAATTGATGGCGGTCCTAGAGAAGTGAATGATATCATAAAGCATTACAATAGAGGGGAATTTGGTAATGTTCCAAATCCTAATTTTATAGATTTAATAATTGAGGTGCTAGGTAATGAACAATAATATAAAATTGAGAATTCATTTTGTATTAGAAGGTTATGAAGAAAATACTTTATTTGAGATTATTGACGATTTTAGAAAAAAGAAAAATATGGAGAAAATTAAATTATCTTTTCAAAATTGTAAAGGCGGAGGCAATGTCCCTATATATTTTCAATCTGCTTTAGCGGATGATTATGATTTTGTTTATTGTGTTTATGATGTGGATTTTTGTCCTTTTGATGAAAAAGGAATGTTTAAAAGAATTAGAAAAGGATTATACAAAGTATTAGGCAGTGATAAAGATGTTGACAATGTTAGTCTATGTACAAATCCTAATATATTATTAATAATCCTTTTAGGGTATGACTCTTTGCAAGCATTTAAAGATATAAATGCTGATAAGAAAAGCAATACAGAGTTAATTAAAAAGTATTGTAATAAAATGGGAAATAAAAAAGAATATGATGCTGAAGCATGGCAATTAGAGTTATTAAAAAATGATTATGTCTATGATAATAAAGCGAGTATAGAAAAAATTTTGGTAAATATAGATAAAATAAATGAAAATTATTTAGACAATAATGACATTGGAAGTAATATTCTCCCTATTATTAAAGCACTTATAAACGATGATGTTGAGTATTTTATAAAAATAATAAATGATACTGAACAATAAAAAATAAATAAATTGAGTAACATATTCGATTATAGACACTATTTTGGTGTCTATTTTCTTTAAATCAGTTATTTTATTGTTAAATTATTACAATGCTATGCGAAAATAGCACATAAAGCCGAAAAATGCAATTTATTTATGAAATAAAATAATTAAGTTTGTATAAAAATAAAATATAGTATATAATATTATTAACTTAACAGTTAATAACTCTAGAGTTAATAATGTGAGGTGTTACTATGTTTGTCGGAAGAAAACAAGAATTAGATGAATTAAATAAGAGGTTTTTGGGCACAAAAAAAGAGTTTGGAGTCATTTATGGACGAAGAAGAATAGGAAAGTCTTATTTAATAAATGAATTTTTAAAAGATAAGAAAAGTTTATTTTATCAAGCTAAAGAAGATAGCAAATTTGGTAATTTAAAATCTTTATCATATGAGATTGATAAGCTAATAGGCTTACCAAATACTTTTGTTTTTGAAAGTTATGAATCTGCGATTGATGCATTAATCGAACATACTAAAGAAGAAAGATTTGTTTTTGCTATTGATGAATATCCTTATATTATTAAACAAGATCCAAGTTTTCCATCTGTTTTACAAAATATTATTGATAAAGCACCTAATAACATATTCTTTTTAATCTCTGGTAGTGATATTTCAATGCTAAAAAATGAAATTGAAAATCATAATTCACCATTATATAAAAGAAGAACATTTGAAATGGAAATTAAAAAACTTAAATATAAAGAAAGTTTAGAATATTTAACTGGTATAAGTAATGAAGATAAAGTACATTTTCTATCTTTAACATCGACATATTCATATTATTTATCAGCATTTGATTTTTCTAAATCATTTGAAGATAATATAAAGGATTTATTATTTAATCCTTATGGTACTTTCTTTTCTTTGCCTGATCAACTACTATCAAAATTTACTAAAATACAAGACATTTATAATTCAATCTTATACGCTGTGTCTAAAAGAAAAAGAACTATTAAAGATATTGCCGATTACATTCATGAAGAAGATGCAAAAGTAAGTAAATATATATCATTACTTTTATCTCAAGAATTATTAGATAAAAGAGAAACATATATGGGAAATAAGAAAACTACTTATTATGAAATAGGAGATCCGATGCTTAAGTTTTGGTATATGTTTATATTTGATAATTTAGAAAAAATCAAAATTAATGGATTATTGGTATTTAATTCATTAAAAAATGAAATAAATAATTTTGTTAATTTTGGATTTGAAGATATTTCTAGATTATTCATGGATGAATTAAATATGGATGGTAAGTTAGGCAATGTTTATAATCCGTTTAAACCATATAAAGTAGAAAAATCAATTTTAAATAGATCAGTAGAAATTGATGGATTATCCGATAATGGTAATACATTAATAGTTATGGAATGCAAATATCGAAATACGAAGTTTTCTTTAAATATGTTTAATCACTTGGTTGAGAGCGCTAGTGTGTTTCCATCAAAATTAAAAAGAGAATATTATTTATTTTCTAAGAGTGGATTTACTAGTGATTTAATTGATTCAAATATAGATAATGTTCATTTATATACTTTAGATGATTTATTTAATATCTAATATTTTTCCTTCACTTATTAATAGGAAGTCATTATATAAAATGATCGGGTAAAAAATAAAAAAATTAAATATATGTGTTTTTTTGATACTTAAAGTGAACATTGAGTAAATTTTACGTTGTGTTGGTGTGGTATTTCATTGTATAATATGTACACATGAACGGAGACAAAATATATGGAAACAAAAGTAGCAGAAGAAGCATTTGATATTAGTTATAAATTGCTTAAAGAAGAAAATAAGGAACAATTCTTTCAAATTGTTTTTTCTAATTGTAAAGAATATGTTAGAAAATTTTTATTGGCTAACAAAAAGAATATAAAAAAAGTTTTATCTAATGCTGCTAGTAAAGCTTTTGAAGAAAATGTAATCAAAAAAAATGCTTTTTCGGCGGTTTATTTAAAAAAATTAATAAATATGCTTGATGAACCTATACAAGACAGGTTTCTTAACTATTGTATGGCTGGGTTATTTTCAGAAGACAAAGAAATAGTAAACTTTTTTCTTGAAGGCGGAAATATAGGCAAAGAAAAAGTTATTGATTATTTGCTTAAATGTGATGACTCAAAAAAAGAAACAATTTGTAATATTTGTAATTTTTTGTCAATTGATTTAAATATATCTGAAGATGAGATTAATTTTGTTAAACAAACTAATGAAATAGATGAATTAAAAAAAGAATTAGAAGACAAAAAGAAAGAATTAGAAATCTATAAGAGTAAAAATAGAAAACTAGAAGAAGATAACAAGAATAAAAATGATGAAATCAGTCAAAAAGAAAATAAAATTATTTTGCTTGAACAAGAAATAACAACGTATAAAAAATCAACTGCTAATAAAGAACTAAATATAGAACAAAAAGACTTAGAAAAAAAACAAATTATAAATAATAATGTTGAACCAAATGATAAAGTTAATATAAGTTTCGATGATGCTTTAAATGATTTGGAATCAAGAACTTTAATAGGCGTAGTTAAAGCTGAAGGTATAAGACCAGATAAGCCATGGGTTATAATATCGCCAATAATTCCAATTATTAATGAAAACGCTAATATAAATAGAGAAGAAATGTTTATTAATTCAGAATATAGGAGTGATTACAATTCATTTTTGTTATTTCTAGATAATAGAGTACTAAAAATGGTTTTAAGTGAACAAGATGCTAATAACTATGAATATTATTCTAATGATGAAAAATATTCATGTTTATTTGAGGCATTTTGTAAAAAATTGTTATTTTTTGTTCCTAGATTTAATGAAACGGATAATAGTGAAAAACTTAAATTAAATGCATATTTAATTCAAAAACCTGTTGAATATAAAGACTTCACAAATTCTTCATTTGTTCCATATTATGATGTGTCTAAAAAAAGATTTGAAGACATGATTAACAAACACGAAAATATTGTTCTAGAAAACTATCCATATAGCTTATCTTCTATGTTAAGGTTTGTCTGTGTTGGTAACTCAATTTATGAAATCAATTATGTTCCAGATGTCGTTAGTGATAAAGGTGAAAACATAACATGGAAGTATAACACGGCAGAAGGAAAAGAACCATTTAAAAAATTGGATATTAAAATTAATGAGGAAGGTTCTAGCAATTATATATTTGTACCGAGCGGAATTGATTCAAAGGAAAAAGATGATTTATATGTTAAAAATGTTGCACTTATTCAAACATCAAGAAAAGTAAAATCTATTTTTGATGAAGAGGAATTTATACTAAGTATTCAAAATAATGCAAAGACAAAACATCTATTTTATAATGAGAAGGATTTAAAAAATTTTCATGTTGCTATTAAGTCATCTAGCCTTGTGATTTTGGCTGGACCAAGTGGCACTGGTAAGACAAAACTACCGCTTGTTTATGCAAATACATTAGGATTAGATGTTGCAAGAAATACCATTCTATTTGTTCCAATTAGCCCATCTTACTTAGAGCCAGAAGATGTATTAGGGTATGTTAAGCCATTACAAAATAATGACAAAGGATATAATGCAGAATTTATTGAATCTCAAACTGGCTTAGTAAGTTTTTTAATCGATGCACAAGAGCATAAAGATAAAATTCATTTAGTGATTTTTGATGAAATGAACTTATCACAAATTGAACATTGGTTTGCGCCTTTTATTTCATTATTAGAACAAGATCCTGATTCTAGAGAATTACATTTATATTCTAATAACTTATCTTTAATAAATGGTGACAAATTTCCAAGCACAATTAATATTGGTGAAAATGTAATTTTTGTAGGAACTGTTAATATTGATGAAACAACAAAACGTCTCTCTGATCGTCTGTTAGATAGAGCAATTGTTATCAATTTGACAACTCCTTCATTTGATGATTTAAAAAATATGGGAACTGCAGTTTTAGAAATATATCAAGAAGTATCTTATAGTCGTTTTACTAATTCGATTTCACATGTTGATAATGCTGCTTTAGAGTTTTCAAAAGATGAATTTGACTTTATTAATCAATTAAATTGTACTCTTATTGATTCTATTTATGGTAAAGGCATATCTTTTAGAAGCTTAAATAAAATTGCCACATATTTAAAAAATTCTAAGGGAATTCTAGAAAGAAAAGACGCCTTTGACTTTGCTATTGCTCAAATGGTAATCCAAAAAATAAATGGGTCAAGCGATGATT
>ERZ808292.367-NODE-367-length-10597-cov-12.209827_pt1 | contig 10597 bp, 5 predicted proteins | sample MGYA00521275_ERZ808292 | MGnify/ENA primary metagenome ERZ808292 (study PRJEB31516, sample SAMN03275613) | gut metagenome | biome: mammalia-associated habitat; material: feces | host: Papio cynocephalus | place: Kenya | collected 2012-07-26 ... | reverse complement strand
ACATGCCCTTGAAGGGCTGGTGCATACCTCGCGTTTCACGCGTGGTTATGATTTTCTTGTATTTTTTTGTGCAAAATATCAATGATTTTATTTTTTTATGGCAAAAGTTAAATAATTGTTTATATTTTGAAGTTGTCACCCCACAATTCGAGTGTAAACAAAAGTATTAATTATATATCTCAATTGCTCCGAGTTCCATTGCCTTTTGGCGTGGCGGTTTAGCACAGAGAAAAGCCTATATCAACGGCATAAAAATTTTGTTTTAGCACTCTCAAAAATTATCTCAAATCTAATGCACATTTTATGTGCTTTTTAGTCGTTTGCCTGTTAGACGAGCCGTAGTCTTGATACAAGTAGAAAGATTTTTACACAACATTTTTATGCTGTTCGTTGACATAGGCATCTTATGATTTGAAGTGATACGTTTTTGAGTTTTCTCGGTGCTGCGCCGTCTTATTGCCGAAAGGCAAATAAAACTCGGAGCATATTAAAAATGAAAAAACATATCAAAGATTATGACGTTTTCAAAGAAACAATCTCAGAAAATAACGTTCTTGCAATGGCAGAACAACTTGCTATGTACGAAACACGATTCCTTGTCGGCTATATGGGGAGCAAAATGCAAAAGATATATGCCGACCTATGTGTTGATATAAGGCGTAAAAACGACATTAACCACACTTACAGTGACAGTTATGATTTAGTGCAAGAAGGCGCGCTATTCCTTTGTAATCATTATGGGAAGCGCCTAAACGACGTTTTGACATTCGATAAGAATGGCAAGGCAATAACTGTCAAGATTGCGTGCGTAAGAGCAATGTCTAAACTTATAACACGAAAAACAAGCGATTGTTTACGATTTGTGAGTCTTGAAGCCTTAACGCTCGTCAACGAACCGTCTTGTGAGATTGAAGAAGATGTTGTCAAAGATTATACCGTCTATGATTCAATCGTTGACAGCCTCAATCTGACGGACAATATGCGAATTGCGCTCGAATGTAGGCAAAACGGATTGAGTTATCCCGAAATCGCCGCCATGCTCGAACGAGCGCAATCCACCGTGTTTGAATACTTTATCAAAATGCGACAAAGATATGCCGCAATTTATGGATAAACCTAGTCATAAAAATATTATTTGTCTATCCTATCATTAATAAATCTCATTGATATTTTCATAAACTTATTCCTAGACGATAGCATATTATTAATCGTTCTCATGTGCTTTAAACACTCTAAAAGCTGTTTGCAACGCTAAAAAATGTCTTGGAGTAAACATTATTCTTGTTCTATCACCTTTAAGCTTAATATATATATCTATATACTCATTCTTTCGGCTTTCAACCCGAGTATTTTCAACTTGTGTTTCCAAATCACTGAGATCTTTTGCACAATATCTATATTCTGCGGCACAATTTGGGCAAAGACATAATGTGTTCCATCCTGCATCTAGAGAACTTTGATATTTAGGATCTAAGTTAGCTGTGTTTATTACGTTAATTGCCTCAAAATATGGTTGTCCATTGAATTTCCTTATTGCTGAACGGCCACAAATTTGACACTTTCCGTGGTACTGCTCGCTAATAAATTGTTTTTCAAGTTTTCCGTTTGTCGATAAGTAAGTATAATGCCAAACTTGTCTTCTTGACGATGCAACAGTTAAGCCCCCCTCAAAATCCTGTTGCTGTTTTTGCTGTCTTTTTGTAACATTTTTTATGCCTATATCTCTCCCATAATCATCATCTTCTTCATAAGGAAGTTGCTCTTTATTTTCAGCCGCTAGTGCTTCTGATAAATCTTGCGTTTTATGCTCTTTACGTGCTCTATCATCCATTTTTCGCAACTTTTGCTTCTCTTCGTCAGGTAGATTGAGGAACCACTCATCGTCAGATGACAGTTCAATGTCCTGGTGGCTTTTGATTTTTTCAACATTGGAATTATTCGGTCTTTTAGATATTTCGGAGAGAAGCTGTGATGGCTGTATATATTTGAATTCATCGAGCAAATCATCATAGGTCAATTCATATGGTCGTTTATAAATGTCGCTTTTTGTAGGAACCCATGCTGTGCGCTTCAAATAGTAAACCAAAGTTGATTCATTTTGTTGAAGTTGCGCACTTCTATTAGGTTTATATTTTGTAAACAAGCATTTTTTATCATCACAATTGACAACAACATTCCACAATAGAAGAGCTTCATCTTTTAATTCTTTTTTTTGAATCAGTTCAAAGCAATTCCAATCGAACTCAGCGATGGTATATGTTGATTTCTCACAAGTATCGCTACGTTCACGAGTCCTATCAAAACTTTTGTAATATAGCGGAAAACTTGTCCACGGTGTAAAAGATTGCACAATTTGGGGTAAATATTTCCCCCCTAATCTCTCAAAAATCTCTTTTAAAAGCGTGAGGTCTTCTTTAATGATACTATATTTATCTAAAGCTAACACATATTTTGTTTGACTATAGAAAAAAGCCGATTCTTTAGACCAGCAACACTCTTTTGCTTTAACTTTATAAACTTTTCCGTCATTACAATTATCAGCGAGAAAAATTGGAGATTCAATAAAGTCTTCGATTTTGATGTTTTTTAATTTATAGCCTTCGATGATTTCCATCATTTTTAAGACATTATCATCAACAGAAACATTGTCTTTCGATACGTCTGCCATCAAATCCGCGCTTTCACACATTTCTTCTATTCCAAGATTTAATAAGAAACGTTTTATAACATTATCTTGCGCACTATTTTTAAGTGTTATTTTTAGATACGTCGGATTTTTCAAGTAATGCTTGGGCGTATAATTTGTTTTTAGAAATAGATTGTCTTCTACGCAGTGCAACTTATTATCTTCACATAAAATGAAAGATGCTTTTTTTAAAATACTGTTTCTTGTTAATCTATCCGTATCAAGCAAGTTAAATCTATATACTTCTCCTTTCGATTGAGATAGTAAGTAATAAAGAGTTTTAAAATACTCAATATCACTATGTTTAGACAAAATCTCATCAAAAAAATGAGGATTTGTTTCTAATGAATCAATAAAGTTTTCGATTGAATACTCTTTGATATCGAATTGATCAATAAAATATTCAACTCTTGTAACCGACTGAACCGTTGGTATCCAACTTTTTTGATATAATTGTTCAATATCGTTTGATGTCAAAACCGTCTTGATATCTTTATTTGCCGCTTTAAATATATCGGCAATTGCGGCGTAATCTCCTTTATCTGTAACAAATAATGCTTCATTTTCAAACTCTTCTTTAATGCGAATTGCAAAAATTTTATACCGACTATTCTGTTGATAGATAAAATCTCTCATCGTCGGAAGAGTGGAATATGCTGCATAATCAAGCATTTTTGCTTCTTTAAGCAAATACAACGATTTAACGGTTAACTCGGCCAATTGATTGATTAACTTTTCATTAGCTTCTCCACCTTCGCCTTTAGATAAAATAATGTCGCGAGCAACTGTTGAGGCAAACGGGGCGTTAATATGAAAATGCAAAAGGCTGTCAATTTCCGTAGGGAAAAACAAACAAGTTTTGCCAACTAAAGAGCTGTCCAAGGTGAATTTCTCGTTATCTATTCTAATAAGTCTATAAGCAATGGATACTGGGAAGTTTTTTGCACCGCAATTCGCTGTTTGATTTACGATAATTGGACATGCATCGGAAAATTTTGCCCAATATGTAACCTTTTTTTCTGCATTTGGATATTCAACTGTAATGACATTTAGAAATTGAATACCTTGAATTCTTTCGTCTATGGTAATGTGTCCAATGCTTCCATCCGGCAAAGCAAAATGAATTCTTTTAATATGAGTCAAAAAAAGAATGGAGGTTTCATTTAATTTTTTAAATCCTTCTTCAATTATTTCTTTGACTGCATCTTTAGCCGGTTTGTTAGGATTGTTGAACGGAAAAATAAATTGCGTAAAACCTTTTTTCGCCAACCGGGGTGTATTTTCATCGTTTGGAACAATAACATTTTCAATTCTAAAATCAAATTCTCCTGAATGAATTTCCGGTGTCGTTGTGTAAACATAAACAGCCTTGAACCCCATACCAAACTTACCGATTTGAGTAGGATCGTCGGCTTTAGGGCTTTTACCTTTATTGGTAATAGCATCTATATCATTTAGCTCAAAATCTCGTTTTGTTCCGTTATGTTCAAAAAACAATTTATCGGGGAAAAGGCGAAAAGACACTTCTGTGGCATTCATGTCTTCTGCATTTTGTAACAATTCATAGATAAAGTGAGTTGGATCAGGATAAAAACCAGTATGCTGATCTAAAAAGCCTAATACGTCGCCATCCGCCATGGCCTTGTATGCCGCTAATCTTGCTCGTTTTAGCTCATCAAAACTTTTGAAATTACCCATATCAATTCTCCACCTTTAGTATTCCGATAACAAGTTTTCTTGTTACTATATCCGATTGTCGTATTTCCTCATTAAGCGAATTCAGTTTTTCGCGATAATTACTTTCTTGAGATGCTAATTGAGATTGTTTCATGCGAATTATTCTCGGATTAGTCTCTTTTTGCAAACGATCTTCTATTGTCCTTTTTCGTGCCGCTTGACTCGATGACAAACTTTCTTTCTTGAATCCGATAATTTGCTCTGCAACAGATTGATAATCACTTTTTGCGTATTGCCAAATTTGGTAGTGAAGTTTTTCCAAAGCTTGTTCATCTATGATAGAAAAATCCGCAGAGGTATCCGAAGAATTATAAATTGCTTCAAGAAAAACATCGCTGGGGATATTTTCTAAAGTGATTACTTGAAGTTTATTGTCCGGTTTTACACCTTTATAGAGCCACTCGTAAATAACGAACGGATATGTTCCTGCTGTAATTTTTGTAGTCGTTGACTTAATGGCACATTTTACAGGTTCATCCTCAAAGCAATTCAATGCTTGTTTTACGAGCGGATGTGTTGGCATTATGAATACAACATCTCTATTCTCAGCTGCAAATTGACCGTCAAAAGTGATTTTTTCAAAAGGAACAGACTCATTCAGATATTGCTCCCATGTTTTATAAACGGCATTTGCTTGTCTTGGAAGTGTCAAAAAGTCATTATATAGAATCCGCCTGTTATCGGCATTTAATCTTAATGTTTTTGATTTTCCATCACCAAGTATATACGAGGAACTGTCTCCTAAGCGTTTTTCGAGATATGTTTCAACCAAACGATATATTGCATCGGCACTAAGATGAATATTTGTAGCATCTGCTAATTCCTGACGCATAACGTTTTCGCTCAAATCCAAACTGAAAAACGAGTGTTTTTCATCTTCGATTTTTTGTTGTTCCTGAATAAGACGAACTTTATTATCCTGTAATTGCTGTAATTTGATACGTCTTTCTTCCGGATTGAGGATATACTTTTGGGCTATATCATAGATTTCCTTTGTAATATCACCCAAAATTTGCTCACTATCACCAATAGAGGAATTAAAGACACCAATACGCGACAGACATCTGTCGTAGATATCACAGTCGATAGTACCTTCCGTAATAATATTGATGATAGAGACGCTTTCGCTTTTTTGTCCGTTTCGATCAATACGTCCGATACGTTGTTCTATTGCCTGTGGGTTCCAAGGCAAATCGTAATTTATCATACAATCACAGAACTGATAGTCCAAGCCTTCGCATCCCACTTCTGAAAAAAGCAGGACGTCCAAAGAATTGGGATTATTTCGTTCCAACATAAATCGTTCACGCAAAATAACGCGTTCTTCGTCTTTCACTCCGCCATGAACAATTCCGGCTCTAATTCCTCGCTTAGTTAGTTCTTCGTACAGGTACTGCAAAGTGTGTCGGAAACTGCTGAAAACCATAACTTTATTGTTATGCATCGATTGTTTTCCTTCGATTGTAGAACAAAGTGCATCCAGTTTGTAATCGGTATCACTTATTTCCGCAGCCATAGTAAGAATTTTTTGAACAGCGGCTTTAATTTTAGGAACTGAAAGTTTTTCTTCAAATTCGGAATAATCGACATTATCGTCAAATCCATCATTTGAAATCTCCAACTCATCAAATCTTCGAGTTAATATTGTTTGAAGGAATGGTCTTAGTCCATGGATACAGCTTGAGGCTTGTCTCATAATTGTAGTCATCATAAAACGTATACCGCGATCTCCGTGCAACTGCATAAGAATACTTGCCTGAGTTTCCATCAACTTATCGTAAAGTTCTTGTTGCTCGGGTGTAAAAGATACTTTTAACGTTTCCGGTTTACGTAGCGTAAAATTACCGATATCACGTCTACGAGTGCGGTTGATTATATGGGCAAAAGTATGAAGGCTTTCTACATCTCCGATAAGCTTTACTCTTTCTTCAAGCGTAATATTATCTCTACTCAACATCCTGACGGCATTGCGATAAACGGGGTTTGGAATTAACATTGCCGTTCCCCAGTTAGTATTACCGGCTTTCACAAGGTTATCTAACGCTTCTTCTTTCCAGTTTTCTTTGTTCCCGCGAATAAGTTTTGCTGCTTCGTTAATAAACGGATTAGGTTCTGACATGTGCTTAAAGCTATCATAATCAAACACAAGGTCCGGGCGAATCAAGTTAAGGAGCACATACAAATCCTTGTCACCTAACTGAATAGGCGTTGCAGTAAGCAAAACAATGCTTTCAGCATTATCGCAAAACATCTGAGCCGCTTGATATGCGTAGGTATTAGGATTTTTTATATGATGCGCCTCGTCTATAATCACCAAATCAAACTTCGGGAAAGGCGTCATATCTATCAAGGATTTTTTATTTAGTTTAGTCAATCCGCCGTCACTTGTTCCACAAACGACAGATTCGTCAAACAAAGAGTACGGAACTATACATTTTTGATAATCGCTCGGCCATTCACCGTCATCGTTTATTGTTTCTTCAATGCAATAGCGAAGTTGTTTGCCGTCTATGTGTACGAATTTTTCACCGAAACGTTTCAACTCGTTTTGCCATTTCTTTTCCGTTATAAGAGGACGAGGACATATAACCATCACGGATTTAATGTCAAACCTGGCTTCCAACTCCTTAAGAACGAGTCCTGCCTCAATAGTTTTACCTACACCGACGCCATCAGCAATCAAAATGCGCGGGCTATCGGATTTAATAATCTTTAAGACAGGACGAAATTGATACGGTATAAAATCAATTTTCGCGGAATTTAGAGAATACAACGAAGCGATACTCGGATTGAGTATCAATCTTGCAGTAAGCAAGGAATTAACGTCTTTAGCGGAATAATACAAATCATTATTCTGCGCATCGACAACAGAAAGTTGGTCTTCAAAGAAAGTTAAAACTTTTCCGTTTACAAGAACGGTATACTTAATCGTAGAACCTAAATCTTCAGCACCTATAATTGCGCCGATATTTCCATTATGTATTATTTTTACCGCATCGCCTATCTTAAACATTTTTACTCGGTAACCTCAAACCTCTGAGCCAACATATTGAAACTGGATGTTGTCTGTACTTGTTGATTTGGAATATACAAATATTTCCATGTTTTAAGCCCATTGCCTTCACATTATACATTTGCCACTTGGCAATATCTTACTGCACGTTGTTTCTTTTGCAGATTGTCTTCGTCGTTTAACCTGTCTTCGCCCTTAATTTCGACGAGATACATTGTATTCGCCGTTTCAACAACAAAATCCGGTTCATATCTTCGATTGCCGTCATAGAAAAGGTTGAATTGCTTTGGTGCGGGGCGCAACCACTTTTGCACTTCAGGATCTGTTTCGCAAACTATCGCAACTCTGCGCTCAGGTGCGGAATCGAACTTGTAAATAAAGTTCACCCTCTTTGCAAAGATATTATATTCATTATAGCACTTTTCGTGGAGCAAATCAATCTGTATTATTGGCACAAATCAAAGATTTGTTTTCTAGTCTTTAAAATATCATTTGCTTTGTACCCAAAACGGGACACATCTGATTATTTTTAAATATGGTATAAAAATTCATCATCCACATTGGGTAAAACCTAAATCAACTCAAATTAAAGCATAAAAATCCATCGCAATCACAAACAAAAAAATGTTCCAACAGCATAAAAATCCAGAGGCTAAAAATAACCGAATTTTAACCTATATTTTAGCAATTTGGCGATTAGACGTGCCGTAGTCTTTGATACAAGTGCGCACGCGTACGCGCGCGCAAGACTACGGCACGTCTTTGCATAAAAACAAACCCAATTCCGCAAAAGGCGGCACGGAGCGGAGCGAGGTTTCGCGCTAACCCGCTTGGCGAAATCCTCGCTTATCCGCCTTACCGTTGCCGTCGCTTTTTCTTGCGGAAATCCTTGGTGTTTTGTACATTGCAAAAAGTCGTTTGCCGTTTTCGTTCTTTTTTTGTCGCGTAAGCGTTGCGCCATTGTTCCGTAATCATATTTTCATCATTAAAATCGTGTTCAAATTATGTTCCGTTATCGTTTCAAATTTGTCCAATTCACGCACATTGGCGTCCTTGCATTCTCACTCTCTTGCATTTACGCTATTTGTAGTGCAAAGTACGGAAAAGGTCTGGAAAAAGTACGGCTGAGTCTAGGTGAATATCCAAAAATACTTGGTTTTGTACCCTGTGAGTATGTTACGCACACAAAAATAATTTGATATAACAAAACTGTCTTTCTCATAGGAAGCGTGAACGCAAACTCGGCATTGTCAAGGGTAAATGCATTGCCCCCGGCAACCCTTGACAATCCCCATAAAAACTCGGATATGAAACAATTTATATCGTTTCCGTTCTTTTCGTTTCCTGTCGAAAGACACAATAACCAAAACTTAGGAGGAAATACAACAATGAAAGGTGCTGTGATTTATGCGAGATACTCTTGCGAACGGCAAACGGAACAGTCCATTGAAGGACAGTTGCGAGAGTGTTACAAATACGCAGAACAAAACGGCTTAACCATTATCCACGAATACATAGACCGTGCAATGACAGGCACAAACGACAATCGTCCGTCTTTTCAAAAGATGCTTGCGGATGCGGAACGCACAAGTGCTTGGGACATAGTTCTTGTATATGCGCTAGATAGGTTCGGCAGAAACTCAATCGAGATTGCATTGAACAAACAAAAACTCATAAAAAGCGGAAAAACGCTTATATCCGCAACGCAACGAACGTCCACCAATATAGACGGCTCGCGAAATTTGGACGGAATACTGCTAGAAAATATGTATATCGGACTTGCGGAGTATTATTCGGCAGAGTTATCCCAAAAGATAAAGCGCGGACTTAGAGAAAGCAGGCTCAAAGGACAATTTGGCGGTGGCGGTGTTGCATACGGATATAAAGTCGTGAACAAAAAACTTGAAATAAATGAAGAACAAGCGCAAATCGTAAAATACATTTTTGAACGCTATCACGGTGGCAAAATCGTGCGCGAAATCATTGAAGAATTGACAGCGCGAGGCGTTTTATACAAAAACAAACCGTTCGTTCCGCAAACCGTATATAAAATGCTTGCAAACGAAAAATATATTGGCATTACCAAATATAACGACGAGGTATATGACAACATCTATCCGCCGATTATAGACAAATCGTTGTTCGACTCGATACAGCAAAAACTATCGGTTAATAAGACAGGAAAACGCAGCATCAATACAACATTCTTGTTGCGCAATAAAGTCGTATGCGGATATTGCGGACGACATCTGCAAGGAGATAGTTCAACGGCAAGAAACGGCAAATTGCGGTTCTATTACAAGTGCGCAGGGCGTAAAAAGCATAAAGATTGCAATTTGCGCGTTATCCGCCAACAAGAATTGGACGATTTCGTTTCGCAAGTTACATATGAAGTGTTTTGTACGGACGAAAACATATCGCTTATTGCGAACAAAGTTCTCGAAGTTCAAGCGCATCGCAACAAGAGCGACAGCGTATTGCAAATGTTGCACAAACGATTGCTTGATACGGACAAAGCATTGACCAACGTTATGAGCGCAATAGAGCAAGGAATAATAACAAAAACCACAAAGGAACGACTTGCCGCTCTCGAAAACGAAAAGGAAGATATAGAAACAAAAATAGCAGTTGAAGAAACGCGTCGGCAAAGGACGTTCAACAAAGAAGAAATAGAGCGATTCTTACGCACGGAATTCAAAGACGATCCGCAACTATACTTACAGCACATACTCGACAGCGTTGTCGTCTATGACGACAAAATAGAAATATTCTACAAATACACAAACACCATCCCCGATGATTCAGACAATGAACGTCGGGGATATTTTTCATCTCGATGCAAAATCAAAATTAACAAGGCAAAACGCTCGATGCAAGTGTTGGATATTACCATAGATCAAACGATCCATTTTGAGATATTCTACGTTATAAACCGCCGACACAAATTGCGTTATAATCTTGAAAAAACACCAACCAATCCTCACGGTGCGGATTAGTTCAAATCCTTTCCACCAGTTTTGCAAAAACCCTACTGTTTAGTAGGGTTTTCTGTTTTTTATGCTCGATTTTATTGCGTGGAATTGCGTGGATTTGCGGGGGTTTTCGTGGGTTTTATTACATAATTTATTACATATTTTTTCAAAAAATCACAACAGAGAAAC
>ERZ808292.364-NODE-364-length-10760-cov-10.559645_pt1 | contig 10760 bp, 5 predicted proteins | sample MGYA00521275_ERZ808292 | MGnify/ENA primary metagenome ERZ808292 (study PRJEB31516, sample SAMN03275613) | gut metagenome | biome: mammalia-associated habitat; material: feces | host: Papio cynocephalus | place: Kenya | collected 2012-07-26 ... | reverse complement strand
GGCAAATCTATTACATTCTTTGTCGGTTGGAATTTTTTGTCTAACCCGATAATAGAAAGAGCATTTTTCTTATCTTTCTCGCGGTAAACAAAATCCGTAAACCCACCATCTGCATTTGGTAGTATTAAAGCGTATCCGCCGATTTCGGGTTGGTATAACAAAGAATAATCGGATGTTTTTTTACCATTGTTATAAAAAGAAAAACCGCAGGTATTTGTGTTGTTTGTATATTCCATCACAAATCCATCAAAATTCTTATTGCGATATTGCCCTATAATAACATTTTGCTGTTCATCCATTGAGGCAGCCAAAACATGCTGCGTATCAATAGCAAAATCTCCTGCAATAAACTGTTGACAGATTACCCCATTAACGTTCACTTTTCTAATAGAAGGCACTGAACATTCATAGGCACAATCAAACGGAATGTTTGTTGCGACATCTTCTTGCACAACATAGTCATATTCGGATTCTTTTGTTAGGACTCCGTGTTTGTAGTCTTGAATACGTACGTTTTCGCCCTTTTTGAACCTATACACGATGCCATTAAAACCATCTTTTGCATAATAGCGACCTATATACATAACACCGTCAACCACGACGATTGACGTTCCGCTCGGATATCCGTCTTTGCAGACTTTTATCGTATATTCGGTACCGCTTGGGTTCAAAACGGCAAACTCGAATTGAAATTTCCTGTCATCAGAATACAATCCGATTTTTGTAGCATTCTCTTTTGCAAAATGCTCAATTGCCGGGCCTTCCCAATGTTCACCGCTATGTTTGGACAGAATATAACTTTTCCTGCCTGCTTTTAGTTGTACTTTTTCATACGTATATGCGCTCATATACTACTCCTTAAAAAATGGCAATGCGCCTATGATTAATCATAGACGCTTCCTTGCATCAAATCTTGCAGTGTTTTTACTGTTTTATATTCAAGTTCACTACCTAAAACTGCAAAATGCTTTGTTCCGCATTGAATTTTGACTTTTTCATCCGGTCTTAATTTGTCAAGTTCGGTGCTTCCCTTTGTTTCGGCTACGAAATAGAGTTTACACTCGGTGTCACTGTTTTTAACCACCAACATCCAGTCGGGATTATACGAACCATAAGGCGTATCTACGGTAAACTTAGGCGGAAGTTTAGCATACAAGAGGACTTCATCCGTTTCGTCACAACTTTTTGCGAACGCCCTCTCAATTTCCGAATCAAAAATGATATGGTCAAAGGGATTTTTATTCGGCGCTGAAACGTCAACCACGTTGCTATCTTTTATTCCATACAATTCTGTGTCGTCAAACACTTCTTCTTGCTTGTAGAATTCATCTATCTTTGAATACTGAAGGCCTTCAATCAAGCGTTCTTCTTTTGCCTTGTTAATTAATCTCGACACTTGCTTTATAAACACTTCGGGATTGTTGTAAAAATCGTTCAGGCGACCAGATTTTGCAAGTATGTCAATGATAGTTCCACGCAAAAGTTGTGTTGCATCCGTCAATCGTCTAATGAAATCAGGATAATTTGGCGTTTCATATTCTTCAAATGTAGCAATCGTCTTCTGAACTGCCCCTCCATCTTTTGCAACAACCCCTTCTTTTTCTAATCCGAGAGCAACCGTTCTCGAACCGATTCGCTCTTTCTTTATCGCAGGCATATTGCGTATATATTCAATGGCTGCCGACTTCATTTCATCAATAGGAAGATTTACGGAATATATCGTTTTTTGATTAATTCTCGTCCAAATCTCATTGAATACTTCTGAATTGATAACTTTATCGTTGCGATTGACTTTGACTCTTTCTTTTGCATTTTTAGGCATGCAGTCTCTTGACAATTTTTCTATTGTCAAAGCAATGGATTTGTCAAATTCTGCGTATTCTTCTGATGTTTTGAAATCACCATTTTGTTTGTCGATAAAGAACTGAGATGTTGCTTTATTCTTGTCGATATAGCCTTTATCTGTGAGGATTTTATGTATTTTAACAGAATCGTCTTGAGAAAGTTCTTTTTCTGTTCCGTCTTCTTTTTTCACAGTCAAGCCCGTGAACGAAGTGGCCTCAACGATACCGAACTTGTAACCTTGGTCGGTAAACTCTTTCTGCAACGAATTGCAAAAGTCCTTGTATGATTCATTTGCAATGACGGTCAAACGATTGTATTTCGGGTCAAGCACTCTATCGCCGTTTTGGTTGACGCAAATACGCAAACCTCTACCGATTTTTTGACGCTTTGTAAACGTATCCTTCGTTTCGACTAATGTACACACTTGGAAAACGTTCGGGTTGTCCCAGCCTTCTTTCAAAGCAGAGTGTGAGAAAATGAAACGAATCGGCGTGCTGAAAGAGAGCAGTTTCCCCTTCTCTTTCATAATGAGGTTGTACGTTGTATCATCGGCATCGCCATCACCTCTTGTGTCTATGAGTCTTCCCTTTTTGTCTTTAGAGAAGTAGCCTTCGTGAACTTTTGTTGCATCATAACACATCTCGGGATGCGCAGATTTCAATCCGGCATAGGTTGTGTTGATAAGTTTATCGAATTCTTCTTCAAACCAAACGGCATATTTGCCCTTGCTTCCGTCTTCGTTTCGATAGTTGTCAACTTTATCGATAAAGATAAGCGATAGGACCTTTATTCCCTTATCTATGTATGTTCTTTCTTTTTTCAGGTGGTCTGCAATTGTTTCTCTTATTTGAGCGCGTTTTATCGCCTCATCATTGACAACACCTGTAGCCTCTCCGATACGCAATTCAATGCCATTTGAAAACAAAATGTTTTCTTCGCCCTTCATTGCATTGATATCTTCGATAACATAACCGTTTCCGCTATAATACTCAACTTCTTTGGACAAATCCCAAAGATCATCGTTTGTACGAGCCTGAACAGATTCTTTTGTAACCGAACCGTCTTTCGACTTTTTATAGATTTCAAGTTTAGCTCTGGTTGAAGCACTTCCGTCTCCCGTTACGCCCAAAAGTTTCACATAAGGCTTCGTTGTTTGCTCGTCGGACAGGACTTCGTCAACCCATATTTCTTTGACGAGATGTTGATGATATGCATCGACGGGCGATAATCGATACATCAAATGATACAACTCTTTGTGCGTTGCACTATATCTGAGTGTAAACAACGGATTCAAAGATTTGATTGCATCTTTTGCCTTCTTTGTTGTATCGACAGACTGCGGCTCATCTATGATGACAATCGGATTTGTTTGCTTTATCAAATCAATACCGCACCATCCGTCAAGTTTGTCGGAAGGGCGATAAATAAGATTAGCTTTCGTCTCAGAATCTTGAGCTTCAAGACTCTTGTTGAATGCGCCTATCGTCATTATCATAACTTGAATAGAACTGCTGTTTGCAAATGATTTGAGCCTTGCAATCTTATTTGAATCGTACACAAAATAGTCACACGGCGTGTGTTCGTATGCCAACTCAAAATGCTCTTTGGTAAGGTCAAATGATTTTGCAACGCCTTCCTTTATTGCAACAGACGGAACAACAACAATAAACTTTGTCCAACCGTATCTTTTGTTGAGTTCAAGAATGGTTTTGGTATAGACATAAGTCTTACCTGTTCCGGTTTCCATTTCAATGGTGAAATTCATTCCGTCAGGCTCTAAAGCGCTATCTTTTTTAATATTATTGCGCTCTTGCACCGCTCTCATATTCTCAAAGATTTGGTCTGGAGAAATGGTAAGCTTGTTGGAATAACCATATTGGTCAAGGAAACCTGTATCCAAACTGCTTTTTGCAATGGTGAAAAGCGATTCTTTTCTTTCACATCCGTCGAAAATATCAACCACCGCATTTACTGCGTCGGTTTGATAATCTTGCTCGACAAATTTTAGTTTGATTGTATCCATACTTTTCTCCAGCTTAGATGCACTTCACGTTGTCTATACCGAGTCTCTTGAATGTATAATCGGCGTTCATCTTTGCATTGTCATTTACAAATCCGCTCTCTTTGAAAACAACCGCCTTGGGGCTGAGCGCAGCAATTGCAGCAACGTCTTCTGTTGTAATCTCATCGTTAAGCGAGATAATCATATATCCTTCGCCCACTGAGTACACCGTCTTCCCATTGACTTCTTTTTCTTCCAACGGCATATTGAATATGCCGTACTTGAGCATAACTTCGTATGCAATATCGAGATTGCTTCTGTCTTCTTTTACAACATAATCTTGCAAATCATAAAGTGTTGTTTCGTCGTATTTGACGGTTGCATCCCAAGGTTTGATGTTGGTTGAATCAAGTTTGAATACTTTGAATCCAACATCTATGTTATTTGCCATCTCCTCGTTGACTTCTTCAACGTTTTCCGGTGCATCAAACATTCCTGTCATAGAAAGTTGTGCAACCGTTTCGCCGTCGTCATTCTTGATTTCTTTTTTATTCTTCACATCATTTGCCAACATTGACACTGCAAGGCCGTTTTCTCCTAGAGCTTCTTTTATTTTTGCACCGGCTCTACGAATACGTTCTTCACCTATATCGCAAATAGTCTTATATCCTGCCTTATATGCCTCGCTTTGCTCTCCACATACCTCAGGCAATTGAACCATGATAAATTTGCGATTGCCTCCATCTTCCGCGTTAAGTCGCATAACTGCATGAGCCGTTGTTGCTGAACCCGAGAAAAAGTCAAGGACGATATTTTCCCCTTGCGAATCAGTTCCCATTTCGCATAATCTCATAAGCATTTCAACCGGTTTTGGATAGTCAAACACCTTTCCATCCATCAGTTCTTTTATTAAAAGCGACCCCTTTTCAGTATTTGTGTTCTTATCCCACCATACCGAACGTGCCATCGTTTTTGACTCGCGATATTTTTCAACAATCATATAACCGCCACTTTGCATTGGCTTTGCCATTATATTTATGTTAAGATTTTCAATTGCTTTCGCCTTTCCCCATCGCCAAACTGTATTTACTCCTTGAGATTCTAATGGATAAAGTTCAATAAAGCCCTCTTGTGCTGTAATTGAAATAGGATGTAAACCATATTTATCAGCATTGCTTGGATCTATATAAAATGGATAATACAAATTAGGTCGGTTTTCTTTGTTAAACTTTATGTTTCTATTACGTAACTCTCTTAATTCAAAACCTCCAATATCATCAAACATTTTGAATTCATTATTTTCATCTTCTATTAAATTTAGACAAGTTTCGCTTGATTTTTGATATGCAAGAATATAATCATGCATACGAGCAATACCACCATAATCGCGGCCTCTTGGATTGCCAACAACTGTAATTTGTCCAATAAAATTATATTCTCCAAACACTTCATCGCAAATTTTTCTTAAATTTGTGATTTCGCCATCATCTATAGAAATAAAGGCAACACCTTCTTCCTTTAACATTTCTCTTGCGATTTTAAGGCGAGGATACATCATGTTGAGCCAATCCGTGTGGAATCTACCTGCTGTTTCAGGGTTTGTACGGAATGCTTGTTCTGAGTTTTCGAGATAGTTTGATACATTGTCATGGAAATCATCGTGATAAACAAAATCCTTGCCTGTATTGTAAGGCGGATCTATGTATATCATTTTGATTTGATTATGATAAGTTTTCTCAAGAGTTTTAAGCACTTCAAGGTTGTCGCCCTCGATGTACAAATTTTCAGTTTTATCCCAGTCTTTTGATTTATCTTTGCACGGTCTAAGTGTACCTGTGGAAGGCATAAGTGCAATCTTCATCGCGTCTGATTTGCCAACCCAATTGAAAGAATACTTTTCGCCACTTGTTTCCACATCATCACCGAGTATCGTGCGCAGGGCATCAAAATTGACTTTGCCGTCTGTTACACATTCGGGGAAAATCTCTTTCAATCTTTCGATATTGACCTTTTCAAGGTCCATTCCGTATTTGTCCATCTTATCCATTTATTTATTCTCCTTTTATAGGAATCTTTCTATAGGTTCGTACTGCTTGATTGTTGATAAATATTCGTTTATCTCGTATTGACTCGCATCCGATTTGTTTGCTTTTGTCTGTGTATATCGTTGCATAATCTGAGTTGTGACATCTTCCCACAACAACGATATACTTAACGAATTCATATCGCCTCCAAACATCCATAAACTCAGACGTTAGTACAATCTCAAATTGCCGAATATCGTCTTCGTATTCTCCTTCTATCGCTTCTTCGGCGCCAAAGATCGTTTTGTCTTCCAACAAAAAAATCAAACCTTTTATATCTTTTTCCGCCCCGATAACACCTCTTATGTTTTGCATGTATTCGTGTTCATACATTTTCGCATGTGACTCAAAATGTTCGATTAGGTTGTTTATATAATGTTCGACGCTACTTTCAGGATTGATATAGGACAGTTCGTCGAATCGCGTCTTCGATAGAACCATTTCAAGCGAACTACCGCCTTTTATGCTTGGATTTTTCTTCTTTTTTATTTCCAAAGAAGCATCAAACTGGAAGTGCTCGAGCATATAAACGTCGTTGCCGACAATCGAATATGCATCCGGCTTTTCAAAGTCTGTATAATTCAGAAGAATCTGTCTAATTAGCCTTACGTCTTCCTCGTTAAAGTACTTAATTAGAATTCCACGCCCCAACACATAATTCTCTATAAAATGTGTTACTTCGTGTTTAGAATTACCCGTCATCTGAACGTCTCCAGTTTTTGCTCAATTTCCTGTATCTTCATGTGGCAACGCATTTTACCTTGCATTGAAGATTCTTCATCCTCTTGAGCGAGCAATTTGTTTCTCTCGTCAACAAGCCGCTGAATCATCACGGACTTTGATTTAATAGAAAAGTCAATGATTTCAGGAATTCTTTTAGTTACTCTCAGCACATATTCCGCACTTGCAACGTAGTCGATATATTCATACAAATCTTTGAGATTTTTCCGATTGTAATCGATACGTTCAATCAGCGATTTATGAGAATCGTCAAGTGAAAACCACGATGTAGTTTGCAAAGAATCTATAACGGTCTTCCCCTTTTCCACTTTGTTTAAGCGTTTCATCGCAGTGCCGATCATATACTGATTTTCATATTTATAAATCATCACTGCAGGATTCGGGAAAACACGCTGCAATTCTTCATTGAGCGATTTGACTTTTGATGCGTCTTTCAATGCAATAAGATAAACTTGTATCTCTCGATACATATAGTTACCGTCATCAAAAGCCCACAATCCCGTCGTACTTTCATTTAGAACACCCACAAGATACACTGTGCTTATAGACTTTTCAAGCAAAGTTTTTTCTTTGCCTTTTGCATCCGCCGCCACAACTATATCCTTTGTGAACACTCTTTGATTGACCTGCGCTTTTTTAGGCAATCTGAGAAGTTCTACTATATCGCTCATTTTATCACCAAGAAAGAAATCAACTCAAAGTCGTTGATGCCGGATATCTTGTCGAGAACCGTGCTTTCACCGAGCCCGAACAAAGAAGCAACACCCTTCTTCTCAACAACACCCTTAATGTCGTTGACGGCTTTTTCAAGCAAATCAGTATATTTGCTCATATCCGTTGCGTTCTTTGTTTCCTTGTTAAATTGCTTAACAAGGTCTGTCAAAACCTCTTTATTGTTTGCACAAAGCCCTTTGTACAAATCGAGAACAAGTTTCGGGTTTGAATACTTCACGAGTATATCGCCGTCGTCTTTGACGTACACAAGATAGTACGGATGAATTGATGAATTGCTTTTTTCTTTTTCAGTAAATTTCGTTTGTTTCAAGCAGAAAATGACGCCCGGGTTGCAATCAGACGAAACATTTTGAGGGATGTCTGTCACTGCATATATTCCCGTTGGGTATTTTTCAAGCAAACCGGGATTTGCTTTCTTAAACTTCCCGAGAGACAACACAAAATCGGAAAGCGTCAAATCCGTAATCGAGATGCCGCCCTTCAAATCATCAAGATCTACGACTTCGTTTTGCAATTGCTTGAGTTGGTCTTTACGGTATTCCAAATCCTTGCTTCCCAAATCAAGCAAATCGTCATCGCCAGTTGCCGTAATATCAACCATTGTCATTCTGCTTCTAACTTTGTTTTCGAGGTCAATATACTCATCGAGTGATTTATACGGCCAGAAGTTTATAAGCTGAATGCTATCGTTCTTTGAACCAATACGGTCGATACGTCCAAATCTTTGGATAATTCTCACGGGGTTCCAGTGAATATCGTAGTTGATAAGGCAATCGCAGTCTTGCAAGTTCTGACCTTCACTGATACAGTCTGTTGCAAACAACAAATCTATTTCTTTGTCCGTACTAAAATGGTTGGACATAGGTGAAAAATAGGTCAATATCGTTTCAAACGAATTTGATACGCCTTGCAAATTTGTCACCACTTTTGAAGAACCAGTTATAAGTCCGGAATACAAACCATATTCTTTGAGAGCCCAATCCGACACTTTATCATAGAGATATTTTGCAGTATCGGAAAACGCCGTGAATACGATGACTTTCTTATTGCCGGGATTGATGGGATTTTCCAACTTAACGGCAATTTGATGCATCAATTCCAAAAGTTTTGCGTCGTTTTCTTCAGTTACATTTCCTGCCTGTTCACTCAGATACTCAAGCTTTTCTTTGTCATCCAACAAATCTTGCTTGAATTTAACAAGGTCCATATCGCACAACTTAACCTTGATTTTGCCGCCGATTTCCATATCGTCGTCAATGATTTCTTCGATGTCGTCATCATCGTCATCATCCCATCCGGGAGAAACCGTTCCTGTTCCGCTGCCGTCAATCATATCGAGATAGTTGTTTACCTGACCAAGTATCCTATCGATAGTCAACTTAAATGAGTTGACTCCCGATTCAAGACGTTTGAGTATATTAACTCTCATCAAATTGACGAGGTTCTTTTCACGGTCAAGTTGCGAAAATAGAGATTTTCCCTCTTTGGTGTATGTTTTGTATTTTTCTTCATACTCTTTCTTCTTGACAGGCAAAACATAAAGCAATGGAGAATATATACACAAATTCAGCAAAAGAATTTGTGAGTTCATATACGAGATTTCAGGGAATGAGCCATCCAAAGTCGGAGGGCAATATATAGACTTTGGCTTAAGTCTTTCTGGGAACTTCCCTATGTCGTTTGTGTCATAGTATTTTTGAATATGCTTTCTACTTCTGGCAATTGTATAAGTATCGAGCACGTCAAAGAATGAATAACTCAATGAATTAAGCAATGCTTCTGTCGTTCTGTCCTCTTTGGGGCTTTTTGCCCATTTGGTAAACGCTTGTTGCGCCATGTTTAATGCGCCTTCTATTGAACTTACATTCTTGCCGCGTTCTGCCATCGCAGCATCATTTCCTGCCGTAATAAAATTAATTTGGTTTTTTAAATCTGACAATCTATTGTTAACAGGAGTTGCTGAGAGCATCAAAACTTTCGTTTTTACACCCGCTTTGATAATCGAATCCATCAAACGCGCATATCTTGTAACTCTATCGTTTCTAGGGGAATTATTCCTAAAAGCATGCGATTCGTCTATAACAACAAGGTCGTAATTCCCCCAATTGATTTTTGTCAAATCAATATCTCCGGACATCCCTTTTATTCTTGAAAGGTCCGTATGGTTAAGAACGTCATAGTTGAATTTATCATCAACAAGTGGATTTGTAATTGTGTTTTGCTTAAATCCTACCCAGTTACCACGCAACTTTTTGGGACACAAAACAAGCACTCGTTCGTTTCTTAGTTCGTAGTATTTAATAATGGCAAGAGCTTCAAATGTTTTACCTAAACCAACAGAATCGGCAATTATACATCCGTCATATTTTTGAATCTTATGTATGGCTCCAACTACGGCATCTTGCTGGAAGTTGAAAAGCATATCCCAGATTTTAGTTTTCTTTATTCCTGTGCTCTCTTTTATTGCAGCGTACTCATCTTCATTAACAAGTTTGTCGTTAAAAAGATTATAAAGCGTGATATAGTAAGCGAGCTCTGGGGAATTCTCCTTATACAAATTTGAGATATATTTTAAAAGCTCTTCTTTAACATCCTCGACCATCTCTTTATTGTTCCAAGATTCATTAAAGAACTGACGATAAGAATCTATTGATGTCATATCGTCGAGAGCATATGCAAATCCCAATCTTTGTTGATTAGAATATCCCAATCCAGGCATCGAAAACTCCAAATTGCTGCTCTGAATTAAATAGCTATCACCAGTCTCGTTATCTATCAAAATGCCGTTGTCATTAAAAAAATGGTTCTCCGTTACCGATCTGATCTCCATTTTATCCTCAAGCAACAAATAGCACTGGTTCGCAACAGCATTTTGATCAAGATTGTTTTTCATACTGATTTCAAGCGCAAATTCCGAAACACTCTTTTCTCTGTCGTTCATTTGCAACTGAAATTCTTTAACATTCTTTTCGGTTGTCTTTATTTTCTGGATAAATGTTGGCTTGTTGAACAAGAATTTAACTTTGTTTGACTTCTTGATAACATCCTTCAATTCATTGAAAGCATACAAAGTAAAAATCGAAGACGGCAGATAAATTGTCGCCCCTGCTTGAACTTTTTCTTTAATAAATTGTGCAATAGCACCTTTTTTGCTAGTGTCGATTAGTACTGGCATTTTATCCTCTTTTGTTTGATTGATGGCTCCCAATCATATAGCTTTTTACAGTTTTGGTATCCGCACAATACTGTGCCGATAAAAAGAAAAAGCACAAAAATGTTATATTCTATAACATTATATCATACTTTGTGTTTTTTTCAACATAAATTATGTCAACAGCTTATCACACCGTGAA
>ERZ808292.362-NODE-362-length-10776-cov-2.868576_pt1 | contig 10776 bp, 11 predicted proteins | sample MGYA00521275_ERZ808292 | MGnify/ENA primary metagenome ERZ808292 (study PRJEB31516, sample SAMN03275613) | gut metagenome | biome: mammalia-associated habitat; material: feces | host: Papio cynocephalus | place: Kenya | collected 2012-07-26 ... | reverse complement strand
TTCACCAACACCGTCAGCCAATATTTTTAATTGGTCGTTATACACCTTTTCATCGAAATACCAATCAAGACGTTTAAATGTCTCTATAGTTTTTTCTTTGTTATCAATTCTTGTATCAGAAGATTTGTCGTAATCTGTACAATCATTAAGGATACATTCACGACAACCATAATGTTCTACACCGTCTGGGCTTGTATCGGATTGATAAAAATTTATTTTAGTGGATTTCCATTGACCACATTTAGGACAAAGTGTAAGTTCACCATTTATGATTCTTTGATAGAAATTAGATAGTTTACCATAATCTTTGCGCAGACTGACTAATGTAGACTGCTTTAATTCTTGTTCTGATAAAGGCTGTATTAATTTAGCCATTCTGTCACTTCCTTCCTTTTATTCCAACATAAAAAGAGAAGTCACTAAGCGGTTTTAGTAACTTCTCCAAATTCTTTAATATAATCTTTAAGATACATCCATTCTAATTTTAATCCGTTAGGTAATATACCAGCAGTTCTTCTTGTACCTTTGCAACATTTTCTTATACTTGTGTCACAAACATTGTAATATTTTGAAGCAGATATAATTGACGGAAACTTCATTTTGGTTGTTATACAGATAACACCTTTTGAATTTGTAATTTTTCTTTCCTTTATTTCTGACATATGATTAAATATTTGTTCTTCTGTCATTTTGCTATAATCATCATAATACATCCAACATAATTTCTCTTTTGTTAATGGATACAAACCTGCGTGTAATCTTTGACCATTACAAACTGCCGAAATATTAGTTGTAGTGGCACTTGGATATTTCGTAGAAGCTTCTGAAATTGTGTCAAAAATTTCATTCGTAGTTATGCATATTACGGATTTAGCTCGATAGTGATTTTTCCCATAACTTGAAATATGTATTTTTCTATTGGTCTTATGAAATGTATTATCAAAAGTTTTATATTTTTCAATTTCTTCATTACTCATAGATAAATAATCATCATACCACAAAAATCGTTTCCCTTTTATAGTGTTTCCCTTATGAATACATATATTATTGGAATCATATTTTTTCATATTACAATATCTTGCAATTTTATCTCTTTTACAATGCATATATCTTGCTGCTTCATTTGTGTTTTCAAAAACCATATCATCATCTAAACAATATACTTTTTTAAAAGGAAAAATATCAATATTATTATCTAACAATTCAACAGTTTTTCCTAACCATTCTTCAAATTGCTGCTTCGTATTATTTCCTAATCCATATATAGAGTGAAAATTAGAATGGCAATTCTTGCATAATGTAATACCGTTTTTTACATCAACACGTCCTTCTTTATCGCTATTGTAACTATTCAAATGGTGTACTTGTAAATCTGTTGATTTATGACCACAACATTGACATTTATAGAAATCTCTCTTTAAAACAGTATTTCTAAAAATATCATATTCAAGATATTGTCTTCTTATTATTCTTTCTTCGTCTGTTAATTCAGACTTCCATCTGTAACTTTTTTTTACCACTAGTAAATAATCTTGAAGCGCAATCACCACAATAATAATTTCCATCTTCTTTTTTATATTTATTATAGGCTTCAAAAGGTTGTGTTATTATAGTATGACAATTATCACATTCTATATCAACATTCCACATGCTATTTTTTCGTAAATCAGATACTTTAACTATTATAGTAGTTCCTTTTTTAAATATATATTTATGTTTTCCTTTATCATAAACTCGAGGAATTGTATATCCTAAATTTTCAAAATATTCAACATTTCTTGAAGTTATATTAACCTCAACTTCTTTTGTTAATAATCCCATAATTTCTTTTCTCGCTTTCCACTCGCAAAACCAATTAAAATAGAGTGAGAGAGTAGTGCGAGTATCTACTATACTGAAGCTCATGACTTCTTCAGCTTCTCACTCCATAATCCAACTACCTGCTAACGAAACAGTAACAATCCTCTTGTAGTTGGCTATATATTTATTCTCTTTTTAAATCAGAGAACTTATCAAAATAGGAGAGTAGTAGTAACCACTCTCCCTAAAAATGAGCATAAAAATAACAGCTATGATTAAGCTGTTTTATCAATCTTTTTTATAAACCTATCTTTAAGCATTTGTTCAATTTGTTTGTATGTAAAATCCATACTAATTAAACCAGTAACGATAGTTTCTACTTCCTCAACTTTTTTCAGCTCATCTTCTGTAAAACTATCTCTTAAAGCATCATTTGTTTTTACATTTCGTTCTAATCTAAGTGATTTTGCATCACAACCAAAAATCACTTTATAAATCATATTAGTATAATTAGGATAAGCAAATTTCTTATGCTTACTTTCAGGAATATATTTTGAGATAGCAGAAGTCATTCTCTTTCTCTCAATAATTCCAACTTCACGCTGAATAGCCCATGATTTTCTATCAATCTCTGTAACGCTTTCAATATTTAATAAATAATTTCTAACTTGAGTTGCAATAGAATTATTTGTCAAAATCATGCCCACTCTAAGCAAAGATCTTTTTGGCAATATAGTAAGACTAGAAGCATATGAGAGGGTAGGTTCAGACTGAACCTCACCTATTTTCTTCTTAAATTCTTTTAAATCAGAACCTTTTAATACAACCATCCCATCATCTTCAAATTCAGAACGATTTCGTTTAATTATTGTTTTGACTGCCTCAAGTCCACATTCATAATAATTAGCTATCTGATTTGTGCTAACAACCATATCATTTGTTAAATATGGTATTACCTTAATTTTATCGAGAAAGTCATATGAGATATTATTTAATGTCTCATTCCTAACTGTTTTACTCTCGACATATTTCATTGATTTTTCATTTTGATTTTCCAATTTTTTCATGGAAGAACCTCCTTTATTTTTTTGATATAATAAAAGAAGCCACTTCATACGAAATGACTTCTCATAATTCCAATATTAAATTTCCAATGAAAGTGCAATTCACTACACTTAGCACACCTTCTACGATTTGAACATAGACCTGACGATTTTGGAGATCGTTGCTCTACCAATTAAGCTAAAGGTGTATATAATAAAAGAGCCACCTCCAAAGGAAATGACTCTTTCTTAAATTCATATTCAATTATTCTTCTGAATCATCAGGAGTGGTTTTAATTTCATCCACAGTTACTCCAACATTATATGTCACATCAGCAATCACACGAATATTCTCAAAACCGATACTCTTATCCAGTTCTGCAATTGTATTCTGTAATTCATTTACATCTTCAGTAGAATATTCAGTAAATATAACTGTAGAACCAGTAGTAGAAGTAGTACCATATACTTCCCAAAGATTTTTTAATTTTGTCTGCGTATTCTTAATTAGTATCTTATATGTCATATCATTATTTCCTTTCTGTAAATATAGTACAGGTAGTGAGACTCGAACTCACACGGTATTACTACCAGAGGATTTTAAGTCCTCAGCGTCTGCCAATTTCGCCATACCTGCATAGGGCGAGAGAGAGTGGTGAACTCTCAGAGATAAGACCAGTATGCATCCTAGTACAAATCTTTTGACATCAGGTTTCTCGCATAATTTATCAGCATAAAGCACTAACTAGCTGATATTGGACTGTACACATCTAGTTATTTAGAATAGAAAGTTGATACAATCCATTCATGCTTACTGATTATTTTCAGTCTTGGAGCAAAGACCAGTTGATAAGGTTTAGAGACTCTTATCCGTCAATTAAGGTTCTCATTAACGCAGAGAAGCACGATAGATATACTAACCCTATGTTTTGTGCGCACTCGTTCCATTTTATACAATTGGGACGACATAAGGATAGTAGTAGGTCTTACAATGCCACATGAATAGCAAATGCCAAGATATATTATAATGTGCCTCGAAGAAGGCTGTTAAGAATCTAGCTTCGATATTTGGACACTATAATATTCTCTGATTGAAAATGATTTTTGTAAAGCTCTACCAATGAATTAATAAACCGCCCTTACTCTCATTAGAGTGTAAGCAGCTTGTTGTTTTATTATTCTCTTGTTTTGGAATATTTTGACAGAAAATGTCAGATATGATATAGTTAATTTAAGGTGCTACTTAGAGTGGTAGGCGGTTAGTCCTTCTCTCGTGAGACTGAACTCACGTTCATTCATAGATATCCTTTCGAGGAAATTAATACGAAAGGAGGGCAACAGTAATGGTTACATATGCTAATTTATTTGCTTATACAATAGTAATCTTTACTATTCTTACGTTTGCGTTCAATAACAATAACAAAAGAAAATAACCGCCCTCGCCAAAGTACGGTTATTTTCTAATCTTAGATATATAGTCAACTTGGGCTAACCGCTTGCTCTAAGGGTAGCACTTCTTTTGTTATCTTTTCTTAATTTGTATTGTAACACATATTATTGTGTGGTGCAAGAGGGAATTAGATGGAGTTGTTAGACGAAGGCTTCATCGGGATTAGAGTGGATTTGCGGATAAGTAGGTATTATGCGTCTGTTAAAGAACCCTGTTTGACTTCTTTTACACCATCTCTATCAAAGTATTTTCCAAATTCATCTTCAGCAGTCAGATCATTGTAGATACTGAGCATTTCTGCACTAGACCATGCGAAAAATTCTTGAATTACATGAGCTGGTAAATTTAATCTATGTAAGCGTGTACATGTATAATGTCTAAACATATGACAATATGCGTCAACACCTAAAATATCTTCCATCATTTGAATCCATGAACTTACATCTCTTCGCTGATGATATGTTCTTTGTTTTGTTTCTTTGTCAATAGATACTGTCACAAATAACCATTCACTTTTAATTCCTAATCTTTCACGTTCTTTTAACCATAAATCCAAATATGGCTTTGCACTATATAATATAAATTTATTAATTTGCTTACCATTTTTCCCGAAACCTTTTGCTCTTACCTTATCTGTTTTCCACATAGAATCATAGACAAAATGATCGTCATTAAAATATTCGACTTTCATTTGTAATAGCTCTGCATGTCGCATTCCAGAAAAAGCAAGTACAGCTACTGCGCAAGCTGCTTCATATTCTTTCCTTTCAACAAGTGTGTTTAATAACAGTTCTACTTGTTCATCCGAAAGAATTGTTTTTTCTCTTACAACCTCCTTGGCTGGATTTGCAATTTTTCTAATAATTGGTTTATAGTTTTCAAATTCAGGTTCATCATCAAGAATATCTCTTATATAATTTGATAAAGAAGAGAGTGTTGATTTTACTCGTCTAATTCTATTTGAACTCCATCCCCATGTATTCAATGCATGATTTTGGAATTTTGCGACTTCACGTTTAGTTAAATCAGGAAAGAATTTGTTCCCATTAAACTCAAGATTCCATGTAAAGAATACCTTTAAGTCGTTTCGATATGCATGGAGCGTCTGTGGTGCTCTATCAATTGATTGCAAATATTCTATCCAATCATCCATTAAATCAATATTATCCTTATTAATTTTTGCATATTTTTCATCTGTTACAATATGATTATAGACTGTAAATCTTGACATTTTTCTCACTTCCTTTCACATAACAAAAAAAGAAGTGAGATAGTAGTAAATACTAAGCCACTTCTTTCAAATATTTATTTAATATATTTTTATACGTTTCTTCATTCATTTCATCTTTTAACAAAATATAATAATCAAGTCCATTGCGTTCAAAAATATCACGCTTTTGGTATAATTTTTGTCGATACAATTCTTTTGACTTTGATTTTATTGGGGTATTATTTCGATAAGCTTCTTGATGACCTTTGTTTCCAAGTATACCAGCAAGTTCTATATAGACTTTTTTATTATTGAAAATAATAAGATAATCGCAATTCATATTGCCATTATAAGAACTATCTATAGATTTGTATGGAATATTTCTAAAATAATCTATATTAAAACTTAATCCATGCGTTCTAAGAAAATTACTAAAATCATACTCATATTTAGAAACAATTCGTTCACCATCACAAAATGTGTGATTAAGTCCATTCCCTGCTTGTTGGAGCTTACAACCATATTTTTCTACCAATTTGTTGAGAGTAGTTCCATCTAATTCACAATGTCTTCTAATCGTAGATATTTCAATATTAACATTTTCTTTAAAATCTGGATACATTACAGTAATGCGTCCTTCTGATTTTACTTTATCACAAACACTTCTCACAGAGTTTATTATCTCATCATGTGGATGATAATTCTTATCATTAGGTCTGAAATACCCATCATGTTCTTGAAGTCCTAAATCTTTAATCATATTTGTAAAAGTTACCCATATACGCCAAATTACACGAATTCCAATAGAAGTATCTGTTGTCTCAACTCCTTCAAAATCACTTTGTAATAAAGGTCTTTTTAATTCCTCTGATTTCTTTAATATAATAGGAATAGCCTTTTCTTTTGTCATATGTGTATCATCAAATTTCTTTTGTTTTACTTCGTCATAATCCTTTTTATATCTGAATGTATGATGTTGAATTTGATTCCATGTAGTATTAACTATTTCACCATTACTTTTTACAAAATCAAATTTTTCTCTTGCACATCCCGACACTGGAAGATTTGAACCATCAATATATAGATCAATATCATTGATTTTAAAGAAATTGTTTATGTTTTCATATGTATATGGATTGTTGGCAAAGAATCTTGCTGGACACTTATAATTTTTTCTCGAAGATAAGATATGATGAATGTTTTGTCTATATTTATATCCATCATTATCAACCACGTTAAAATAATAATTTCGCAGATTTTGATTATCAATGATAACATCTACGTTTTCATCTAATAAATATAAAGTAATTTCATCGTTAAATTTAATAGGAAACATATCTTTAAAATATTTGATACGTTCCTCTGTTGATTTTCCTTTTCCCATAATTTTACCTTTACCCTTTCACCTTACCCAATACCAATAAAAATAGAATGGGAGAGAGGGGTAAGGTAATAAACTCTACTCAAATCGGTTTGCAACTCCGATTTGTCCCATTCCAAAATCCCACAATCAGCTATGACACCAATCATGAGCACATATATTTATTCTCCATAGCAGAATACATTTCACGCATAATTTCTTTTAACAATCCACAGACTGACTATGAGATAAATTATTTACTATGTATTGTGTTAATTTGATCTAATACTTCATCAATTTCTGCTTCAAATAACTTTGTACAACATGAATACAAATCGTCAATATACCCAAATTGTTCTGCATACTTAATAACAGATAATTGGTCTTTCTTTTTACTTTGTTTTAAATTATAGCCTTCGCATCTTGCTTCCAAATCAATATGAAAATTTTCTTTAAAACATTTGTATAATTCTTTATACCTATTTGCATAATTACCACTTCTACGTCTGCAAATTCTGTTAATGACATCTTTCTTTTTATAAATATCAATATCATCTGTAAGACCATTGATAACTTCTTGTTTATGATTATTATCAGCTAATAACTTCTCATTTTCTTCAACTTGCTCAACCAACTGTAATAATGCCTCTTTATATGTTGTTGGCAATTTATACTGGTTTTGAATGGTTTGTTCCATTTCATCAAAGCGTTTTACATATTTTGCTGTAAATAAGATTCCTTTTTCGCCTGTGAATTTATTAGCGAGAAAATCACATCCAAGTTTTGTTACAAGATAACATTTGTTTTCCTTTCCAGAATTGTCTTTGTATACAGATGGAATAAAATAATCACTGACCACGAAATCGTGGTGAGTTAAAACTTCAATAATTCCTTTGGTTTTACCATCTTTTGTACCATCTAATTTTTCAAGTACCTTATAATGTTTCATTCCTAACATTCCAGCAATTTCAAGAGTAGTAATTGTTTGTTTTTGTGTTCCGTTAATTTTTAATTCATTCATTAAAATCCTCCTTTTATCAATACAAAATATTAGTAAAAGGAGAGTGGCAGGGAATTATCCTGCAAACTCTCCGCTAGTTAGTGCGATAGGAACATACCCTATACATGCGTTTCACTAACGAAGGTAGAGATAGGAGAGTAATGCCATCCTATAAACTCTTTATCAGATTATCCATCTGACCTATATTTATATTCTCTGTTTCCATTTACAGAAAACATTGAATTAATGGACAGGAGTGGACTCGAACCACTGAAGCCGAAGCGCCTGATTTACAGTCAGGTGTAATTGCCGCTATACGACCTACCCATACAAAAAGAGTGTGCAGTTCACACCACACACTCTTAACAATTCATTTACCAAAGCATTTTGCGCCACTTATTCATTTCATCCTGAATCTCACAATATCTAAGAAGCATATCTCGAATACCATCTAAATACTTTTCCTCAATATCTTCGATAGCTTTCTCATAAGTTTCCTTATCTACAGATTTCCCGTTGACCTTGTAAGAGGCAGTAGTATTAGCAGTAGAAGTAGTATCTATATCATGACAATCACAATTTTCACAATCACCATCACAATCATCACATCCAAGTCTAACTTCATATACCTCATCAGATTCAATATTTGGAATAATTTTAGAATTGCAATCACTAAAAATATATACAACATCAGCTTCAACGCTGACATAACCACTATCTCTCTTTACTGGTTCGCACCAAATTTCATTGCGAAATACTCCGATAACAAAAGCATCAGTATAATTATCCCATTCAGGATTAGCCAACTCATTAATAAAAGCTATATCATATCCAGTTGTAACGAGTTCGCATATAATTTTTCTTGCATCTTCATATTTACAAATCACATCAACTGATTTATACTCATCTTTTCTTGTCGATGTCACATATCTATCTGACATGTCATAAACAAAATCTTCATAGTCTTCAAAATGTAATGTTTTTATAATAATCCCATCCTTTCAAGTTAAGCGAGTGTCTTTACTGACTTGCTAATAGTAAACTTAATCTCATCATGTGCTGGTACAGTCCAAGCCTTGCCACCTGCAAGAGCAGCAACACCAGACTTTTCAGCTACATGCTTTACTGAAAATGTTCCAATTCCAGGAAGTGTAACTTTCTCTGTTTTATCATTGGCAAGATTTTCAACAACACAATCAACATAAGCTTTAATAACTGCTTCAACTTCCTTCTTTGTGAATTTCTTACCTTCTGTAGCAACAATATCTGTAGCTCTTTCTGAAACTTCCTTTAACATCGTATCTTTTAACATTATTTTTCTCCTTTTAAATTATTATTATGAAATTTTTCCCCAAACCAATTTTTCACCAGAATCAAGTTTTCCGCAGTATTTTGCGTTATTTTTAAAATAATTTCTTAACGAACCGTGACAAAATCCATAATATTAATATTTTTCCGCATCTGCGAAAGATTTGAATTTCATATTTGTAGTTGAACACAACACTGCTTGTCTGTAACTTTTTCTTGGCTTATGTGGAATTTTCTTGTTTACATTCTTTTCTATTTTACCTATTTCATTAGTAGAACACCCATATCTCCATTGAAAATTTTTATATTGATCTTTATTACCATCACAACAATTTAATATTGAATAAATATTATAATTATTTTTTTTAAAATAATCTTTATTATCTACATATTCTATAAAAACTCCTTCTAAAGAATATTTAGAAATTGAAATATTATCTGAACCAATATTACTTTTGCGATATCTTCGAAATATTTGTGTTTTTACATATTCTTTATCTAGCTCGATATAACTCCAAACATATCCGCCACAAGTTATTCTTTCTCCATTGCAACATTTTGAAACGTTAGAATATGAAAAACCATATTCTGAAACAGAATAAATTGAATTGTAGATTCTTATTAAATCGCCATTTATATTATATTGATAAACAACTTTTTTCTGAGAAACAGAATAATATTGTCCGATATTATCAACTTTCTTATAACTCCACTGATAACCATAAGCCGAAAGATGCTCATCGCCATTGCAAACATTTCTAATAGTAAATCCGTTATATCCAAGCTTATTCTCTATTTCAGATACAGAATTCCACTCTTTTATAAATTCACCAGATAATGAATATTGATAAACTTTACGTGTTTGCCTGGCATATCCTTCGCCACCAAATGTCTCATTATATCCGTCAAAATACGTATTATAATATTTTATCCAATAAATTTCTCTCTCATTTAATAAACTTTCATCACACGTCTCTATGATGTAAAAATTAAAACAATTATCTCCATATTTATTCCATGCTTGTTGCAAATGATGACTATGGTGTTTATTCATATTTAATTTTAATTTATGTGCATACCATCGTTGATAGATATCTATGCTTTGTCCTATATATTTTTTATGGTTTTTTGCATTTTCTATACAATAAATTCCACTTATTTTTTCTACTGACATAAAAACCTCCATAGTTTTCTACATAATTATTCTCCATTATAAAAGTGGTCTAACCAAAATTGGCTGACCACTTATTTAGCAGATTATCTAATTTTTCATTTTTTACATAAACCCAAAATCTCTGTTTAGAGTTTGGATTTAAAGCACATAGTTTATATCTCATTCCATTGTCACGCAAGTAATTTCGTAAAGGAAGAGAATAGCAACAGTAAAGATTTACATCCATGTATTCTACCTCTAATTTAAAGTTTTAATATGAGTTTTATTCTCAATTACATGTCCTTCCTTATCAAGACAAATAATCATAAAACCTTCTTTTTGAGAATTGATTAACTGTCCGTCATTGTATCTCATTTTGCTTGTTTCACAACAACAGCCTTGCTCATAAATCATAGAATTCCCAATTTTATATGAACCAACTCTATGTGTAT
>ERZ808292.361-NODE-361-length-10807-cov-4.662667_pt1 | contig 10807 bp, 10 predicted proteins | sample MGYA00521275_ERZ808292 | MGnify/ENA primary metagenome ERZ808292 (study PRJEB31516, sample SAMN03275613) | gut metagenome | biome: mammalia-associated habitat; material: feces | host: Papio cynocephalus | place: Kenya | collected 2012-07-26 ... | reverse complement strand
TTTTTGCTTATTTTTGAACGAGCCTTTTTGATTACTTTTAATTTACCATTAACAAATTGGTCTATTTAGTCAAAAAGAATATTTTAAACATCAAGTTGCAAGCGAAAATAACGTTGGATACAAAGTAATAAAAAAAGGACAACTTCTTTTTAGTCCTCAGAATTTATGGCTTGGTAATATTAACTTAAATAACAATTTTGAAATTGGTATGGTATCTCCAAGCTATAAAATATATGACATTGATAATTCAATAAATTCTTTATGGCTAATATCTATGCTTAAATCACAAAATATGTTATATAAATACAAACAAATATCTGAACAAGGAGCTTCAGTTGTTAGAAGAAATTTAGATCTATCACAATTTTTAGAAATAACATTAGATATTCCTGATAATCAAATACAAATAGGTATTACTTTAGAAACTATTGATAAAAAAATAAATACACTTTCAAATCTGCTTATTAATTTAAAGAATTTGAAAATGCACTTATTAAATGAAATGTTTATATAAACATCAAATTAAGAAAAATATTTTTAATTAATTTTAGTTTTTCTAAAACAAGGCTATTCAATTCTATTAGAGAGTTTAGTTCTTTATTAAAATTGGATAGTTTTTTGTTATCATACTCAATTATTTTTACTTTTTGTCTTAATAACCAATTTGTATCTAAATGCTTTAACCCAGTACCTTGAAAGCCTACTTCGTTAATCCATTTTTCAACAGCCTTAAGCCAATAATAAATAGTAATTGAATATTCACTATTTGGTTTTACAACAAGACAATCTGACATAGCACTAAATTTGCCATTCACATAATTAGTGAAAGCTGTACCACCAGTGTTTAAAATAAGGTACTCGCCATCAAAAATATAATCATCTGACCATTTTGTTATTTCATCTGAAGAATTAATAAAAAACTTGTATTTTCCAGATATTTTACCATATGAAGATTGTAATTTGGTTTTCTCGCATACTGTAATTAATTGTGATAATTTCATTACTTTACTTGAGGATTTTATTAACTTTTTTATCAGCCCTTCTTTATACTTTTTAAGGACATCAATTTTTGATAAAATTAATTCTATTTTAGAATCAATAATTTTAAAAAATAGTCCAATTTTTTCTTGCTCTTTAGGCGAAGGAAGGTATAATTTTATTTTACTTAAATCATAAGAATTAATTGCTGGATAATTACTTCCAGTGCTTCTAACATTAACATCTCTAGAAAATCTTGGATTTGAAAAGTATGCTAATAAAAAATATGGTATTTTATATATGATTTGGGCAAATCCAGTAGAAGCTACGAATACATCATTACAAGATAAAATAGCATTATTATGTTGATATGGTCTTACACAAGAAAATAAAATATCACCATTTGAAATAACTCTTTGAGCTCTTGTAGGTGCTTTAATTTTATTTGTTAATTCATATTTTACAATTTTATTGCTTTTAACAGATTCTAAATCAATATAATTAAATGAATTTGGAACTATGTTTTTTGGATTTATTAATGATTCTTTTGATAAATTTGTAACTTTAAAAGGATTGTTTTCAAATTCTGGAAACCTTAAGTTAGGTTCCCTATAGTTTTTAAAAAAGGAACCTTAAAAAGTATAAAGAAGGATTCACAAAAAGACTGACAAAAACATTAAATACTAATGAAATTGCTTTATCAAATATCTGCTCTATAACTACAGGAAAAATGGATGCTAATGCGATGAATCCACAGGGAAAATATAAGTTTTTCACTTGTTCTCGTGAAGATTATTTTATAGATACTTATGCATTTGATTGTGAAGCTTTGCTAGTGTCTGGAAATGGTGAAGTAGGTTTAACTAAATATTACAATGGTAAATTTAATGCATATCAAAGAACGTATGTACTTTATAATTTGAAAAAGAATGCTAAATTTATTAAATTATTTATTGATTTGCAAATTAATACTATAATTAGAAAAGAAACAAATAAAGGTGCTATGCCATATATAAGATTGACTACATTTAATAAAATTATGATTCCTAATATTGATTCATCATTAGAATATTTAATTTCAATAGCAATTGATAAAATAGATAAAAAAATAGAACTCCTACAAAATCATGCAAGAGTTCTAAATAATATTAAAAATAATTTATTAGGTTCATTATTTATATAAACATTTGTTTAAGAAGTAATTTTTTAATAATTGTTATTTTTTCTAAGATATTTTCATAATTTCTAATCGCCTCGTCAATTAAATTAAAAGATTTGGCGATTTTTTTATTATCTACCTTTGGAATTCTTATCATACATAAGTATTGCCTATCTATATTTTTTAAACCTGTCCCAGTGAAGCCTACGTATGTAATCTTTTTTTCTAATGATTGCAAATAATTACATAAAACAATAGTTTCTTCATCACTTTGACATCTAAAACAAATACAGTGATCTGTATATGCAAATTTATCTGATGCAAGCTTAAATTGTGCTATTCCACCATCATTTGCAATTATATATATTCCTTCATGTGAATAAACGTTAATCGTGCCATTTTTTTGTCCTGATTTATAAAGAACATAATTTCCATTTTCAATTGAACTGTTAGCAGGTATTTTACTTTTATTTTCAAACTTGACAATATTTTTTAATATCAAATATTCATTTGTTTTTGATGAATCAAATATATTTTTTTGCATTCCTTTTTTATACTTTTTAAGGACATTGATTTTATTTTCAATATTCTTAATTCTGCTATTGAGAATAGCAATAAAGTTAGAAATTGACTTTTGCTCACGTTGATCTTTTGGGTAGTATAGTTTCAAATTATTTAGATCTTTAGTAAAAAGTCTTTTAATAGTAGACACATTCAAAAAACTCCAATCATATCTAGATATCAAACAAAATAGAAATTCATTAATGATTTTTGTTTGATTATTAACAAGCCACACTATATTTGAATCTTGGAAATAGGCGTCTTTACCATCATATTGAATACAACGACCTATTGTTCCACTGCAAGAAATTAGTGTTTCACCGGGTTTTGGGAAGCGATAATTTTGTTTGTATTCATCAAATAATTTTTTTGAAATGTAAGCATCAGGTATTCCACCCAATGTCCCTATTTTATAAAATGGAACTTCACCTACTTCAGAAGTTTGATTTGCAAAAATACGTTTACACATACCAACTGAAAAAGAATCAGCAATTTTTGTAGATATCCACTTTTCTTTAAAATTTTTAAATCTTAATTTAGGTTCCCTATAGTTTTTAATTAAGGTCCACTAAATAAATAATGATCTAAGCAAGCTTTCTTTGGTTAATGTAACATCATTTAATTCTTTAATTAAATAATCAATCTTATTATTGATATAAATTAATATTTTTTCGATTTTCAATTGTGATTCTATATCGAGAGGTTTTATCTTATATAGCTTTTCAATTACCGATGGATGAGCTTTTGTTGTATAATCAAATTTAATTTTTCTCCATGAATTCCAAAAGTTAATATATAACCAAGAATATGAGAATTTATTTAAATCTAAAATTTTTGCATAGCCACAAACATTTGTTATTGAAAATTTATGCTTGTTTCTTAAAAACGGTTTTCCACCTCCATCAATCGACCATGTAATCAATTCTTCATCAAATGAATATTTATTTCTAAAACAAAATAAACCATTGTTTGCTGCTGAAGAAGAGTACACAGGAAATGTACCATTTTGCTTAGGTATTATTTCTCCTCTTCCTAATAGGATAGTATTGTTTTTTACTAATTTTGACAAAGATATTGGCGGATTTTTAGCTAATTCATAGCATTTAATCATAATACCTTCTTTATACTTTTTAAGGATATCAATTTTTTTCTCTAGTATCGCTTTTTTATCCTCGATTTTATTTAAAAAATCAACTATCATAAATTGTTCATCTTTATTTTGTGGATATGCAAAATGTGTATATTTTAATAGTGATGGTTTAATTGAAAATACTTTTATACCCTCACAATATTTTCTTGCAAAATTTCTAAATGATTTAGATGCAACATAATATGTTTTAAAGCCAGGTATTGTGCAAAGTGTCTTTTCACGTAAATGTATCGTATGCAATCCAGATAGTATGTGGGTATTTGATTTATTTATTATTTCAATTCCTTTTGCTGAATCTTTCCTATCTTCAGAAGTATCTGCAAGTATTAAGTCACCTTCATTTATTAATGTAAATCTTTTAGGCAGTTTATCTTGATTAATAAAAGGTAATAAACTACTTAGGATTAAGTTTGAATTGTTTGAGTGAATTATGCCATAATGCAAATTAAGATAATCACCAGAATCATAGTTTAATTCGTCCCAACTTAATGAATTTGTACTAAAATAAGTAAAATGATTATAAAAATTTACTACTATCCAATCTTCTTCAAATCCTTTGAACCTTAATTTTGGTACCTTATTGTTTTTATTTAAGGGCTCCTTAATTTCGTTATTTTCTGACATTATAATCACCCTCCTTTTAAAACTTTGGCAAGCCTAATTCTTCTAAATATTTGTTCAATTCTTCTGTAATTTTTTTATCTTCTTCATCAAGACGATGATATTCAGCCATTACTTCATTTAAATCAATTTCCTCTTCTTCTTCAAAAGTGTCAACATAACGAGGGATATTTAGATTGAATTCATTCTCTTGTAATTCTTCAATAGAAGCTAAATGAGCATACTTATCAATATCTTTCTTTGAAGCATAAGCATCCATTATTCTTTGGATATCTTCATCTCTTAAAATGTTTTGATTTTTACCTTTTTCAAAATATTTAGATGCATCAATAAAATAAACATTTCTATCAGTTTTATTTTTCTTAAACACACAAATACATGCTGCAATCGTTGTACCATAGAATAAATTTTCAGGCAAACCAATAACAGTATCAAGATAATTTCTTGTTTCAACTAAATATTGTCTTATAACTCCTTCTGCATTACCTCTAAATAATGGCCCATGAGGTAAAACAACTGCCATACATCCATTTGCACTTAAGCTATTAACCATGTGTTCAACAAATGCATAATCAGCATAAGATTTTGGTGCTAATTTTCCTGCTCCACTAAATCTATCATCATTTTCCATAGTTGAATTTGGATCCCAGTTTGCACTAAATGGTGGATTAGCTACAACAATATCCATCTTTCCATATTCTCTTTGGTCAGCACTTGGAGCTTTTAATGTATCACCTTGATGAATAGTAAATTTATTAAAATCAACCTTATGAACAAGCATATTCATTCTTGCTAAGTTACAAGTTGTAGTATTTAATTCTTGGCCATAAATATGAATGAATTTACCATTTTTTTCTTTTAATCTATCAGCAACTTGAATTAATAATGAACCTGAACCACATGCAGGGTCGCTTATACACTTTACATCAGTTAAATCTTTAGTAACAATCATACTTAATAATTTTGAAACTTGTTGTGGTGTATAGAATTCTCCAGCTTTTTTACCAGCAGATGCCGCAAATTGTCCGATAAGATATTCATATGCGTCACCTAATAAATCAATTTTACTATCCATGAAATCAAAATTAATTTCATCAATTGCAGTGATTAATTTTCCAATTAGTTCACCTTTTTCTTTATAAGTTGAGCCTAATTTATCTGATGTCAAATTAACATCATTAAACAATTTTGACAATTGTTCTTCGCTTTCTTGTCCTTTTGTAGAATCTGAATATGCTTTAAAAGCATTACTTAAAATTTCAAGTTCGAACTCGCCAGTTTTAATTGTTTCAACCATTCTATCAAAAAGATATTGTGGTTCAATAAAATAGCCTAATCCTAAATTTAAAATAGCTATATCACGACATTGTGCTGGATCAGTTTTATATAATTCTTCAACACTTATATGAAGTTTGTCTTTAAATTCACTTTCCTCATGTTCACAAATATATCGATAGAAAATCAATCCTAAAATATAATCTTTAAACTCATTGGCATCCATATTTCCTCTTAGTGAATTAGCCATTTTCCATAGTTTAGTATGTAATTCTCTTTTTTGTGTAATTTCAATTTCAACGTTACTCATTTTTATTTTTCCTCCAAATTATTACCTTTATAAATTTCAAATAATTCTTTTTTGATAATTGCTGATTTAATCTTGTTTTTCTTTAATACAATTTTAATTTTTTCTCTCTGAAGTTGATAAATTTTTCCGATTTTCTTTTGTTGCTCAAAAGGTATCAAATCTATGTTTAAACATTTAATAAAAGATAAGGGAATAATAGATACTCTTGCTGATCCTTGCGTTTGCGATGCAAAGTATTTTTGAGTATCTAGATTTTCATTGAATATCCAACATATAAAGTCGGGATTAAAACTTTCAACATCTTTTAATCTAATCCTAATGAAATTGGATAAAACAACATAACCTTCATCTTCTTTAGATACTTTCATTGCTTTACCAGATGCAAGACCAACTAAAATATCATTTTCTTTAGCAATACATAGATTTTCAATCTTGTCATTATTAACCATAATATCATTGAATAATCCTGGCGCATCGCTGGCATTGATATAGTAACTTAACTGCTGCATAGTAAATGCTTTAAACATTGTTCCTCTAGTATCTTTTATTCTAGTTAGAATGCTGCCTTGAGTTATATCTGCTATTTCTTCAAGTATCATTTAATTCTCCTTTTTGTAATTTACGCAAATATCATAACATCACAAATCGCTTTTGTCAATATGTAATTTGCGTAAATTGCATTTTAGTAAATAGTTATGTCGTTGAATTTATCGAAAAATCCTTTGATCATTCCTGGAAGTTGGGTAATAATTGAAATTCTTTTTGTTATATCTATATCATTATTTGAACTTAAGAGCGTAGTTACATCTCTATTTAAACCGATATCATCTTGATAAAAAGAATAATCATCGCTTATTTTCTTTAAATTATCCTTATTAATAGAAAATTTTTCTGCAATAGAACTTAATTCTTTGTCTTTTTCGTTATTAATAAAAATTTCATATTCTACTATTGGATCTTTATATAAACCATCTATATCTTCATCCATGAAGTGATTAACAAATCGCATTACTAATTCCCGTTTGGATTTATCATTTATTTCCAGTACAACTTTATTAATCTTATTTCTAGTTTTTTTCTTGTCATTCTCATTAGCTTGATACCTTAATAGAAGTTCAACAAGATAATCAAAATTCACCTTAGTCCTTCCTAATAGTTGTATTTCAAAGTCGATATCATCAAGAATAGATTCCTTATGCACAACAGGTTTTATTTGGTTGTAAATATCTTTATACAAGCCTTGAAGTTCAAAATATGTTTTCATGTCCATATTTGTTTTTTCAATATCAAAATCAGCATAATTAATAATTTGATTATAAACATGCATTAATTCTCTAAATGAATTGACAAATTCTAATTGATCTTTTTCTGATTTTGATGAAGCAAGTTTTCGCTTTCCTTTACATTCGGCAAATTTAGCATTCAATTCGGTAACAAGCTCATCAAGAGGTTTTAATGTGACGTCATTGTATACATCTTCATCATTATTAAAATGAGCTAATGCATCATCCATTACTTTTCTTGAAGTTTGATAGCATACAACATTTCCACAAATTTTTTGCTCATCGTTAGTACGGATGGTTCTTGATATTGCTTGGATTAATCCATGCATTTTCATTGATTTGTCTAAGTATAATGTATTGCATCTAACAAAATCCATACCAGTAAGGCACTTATCAACAACAAGCAAAATATCTATATTCTTATTTCTAAAATTGCTAATTACATCTCTTTCATAAGCTTTGTATGTGCTTAAACTAAAGTTTGCATTGTTTTCGGGCCTTTTATTATATTCTTCAATAATCTTAGCAAGTTCATCTTTGGCAATAATCGGACTATCCCCTTCTTTGCAATCCTCATTTGGATCATATGAGTAAATAGCGGCAATTTTAATATTTAACTCATTCTTTTGCAGCAAATTATAATACTTAATTAAAAGTGCAATTGATTCACATGCTAAAATTGCATTATATCTCTTACCTGAAGTTTTAGATTCATAATGCGCCAATATGTCATCTGTAACAACTTTGCACCTTCTATCGTCAAGCAATGCTCCACTATAGTCGATTCCTTTTACTTCTTTATCTAAAAGGAAAAGTTGATTATTCATTTTGACAGTCTTCACGTAATCAATACATAGAGGTAATACATTTCTATCACCTATTGCTTCTTTTAAAGTGTAAGTATGAACTGGTTTTCCAAAGTACAAGGCTGTTAATTTTGTATTTTCAGTTATTTCATCATTTTCATCAAAAATTGGAGTTCCAGTGAATCCATAAAACAATGCATTAGTGAAATACTTGTCAATAGTTCTCCTCATTTCACCTGCTTGAGATCGATGACATTCATCAAACATAAAAATTATTCTTCTATCTTTATATGCTTTAAGGTCATCAGTGTGCCTACCTTTTAGGGCATTGGACATTTTGTTGATTGTTGAAATAATTAATTTATTATTACTTTTAATTTTTTTGATTAAATCATCAGTTTTTTTTATGTTCGTAAATTCTTCTGACGATGAAGACATATAAGAACTAAAATCATCAACAGTTTTATCGTCGAGGTCGTTTCTATCAACTAAGAAGAATACTTTATCGATTTCAGGGCGTTTACTCATTTCAAATGCGAATTTGAATGATGTTAATGTTTTACCTGATCCGGTAGAATGAAAACAATATCCATTTTTTTCTTCCTTCAAGCATCTTTCTTTTAGCGCTTCAAATGCATAGACTTGATATGGCCTCATTATAAATAGTTTCCTTTGTGATGCACTATCAATCATATAGTCAAAAACCATTCTAAATAAGAAAGGACAAAATAAGAAATTTTCCTCGAAATCATATAAAGAGTTTATTGGCTCATTTTTTAAATTTGTCCAAACAAAACAATTGCTTTTATAAATTTGTACATCATTATTGCAAAAATATCTTGTATGTTGCTCATTTGAAATTACAAACAGTTGAATGAAATTGAACAACCCTCTATAATTCCCATCACGTTTATATCTTAAAACTTGATTAAACGCTTGATTTATCTCTACTCCTGGTTTTTTTAATTCTATTTGAACAAAAGGTAATCCATTAATTAGTAGTGTGACATCAAAACGTCCTGGATAATTTCCAATTGTTTTTATTTGATGAGCTATTTCAAAACGATTATTTTCTATATTTTTTAGGTCAACGAGTTTTAAATATAAAGGCCTGCCATTTCTTTTGATTATATCTATTTTTCCCTTACCTGCATTTTCTCTAATCAATTGCGATGCGTCAAAAATGCTTTTGTTTTCAAGATACATCAAGATTTCTTTAAATTCAGTATTAGATAGTTCTTCATTACCAAGAATATCTTTGTTGAGTGAATTTAATTTTATTCTAAAATTTTTTACTAAGTCTTCATAGCATGAAATAGGTGAAAAAGTATACCAATTTCTTTTCATTATATCAATAAAGTTGTTTTCTACTTCATATTCAGTAGTATAATCAGCATTATGCATTTTGTTCCCTCCGCGTTTCTAAATGTAATTTACTTAAATTGTATTTTTATTTTTTGAAAATTACAAGACTATTATGATTTTATATATTAATATTGCGATTAAAAAATTATTTTTTTCATATTTCAGCAAGTATTTCTTTAATTTTATTTTTAGGTACATGAAGTTTTAAAAAATTCAAGCAGGCTTTATGTTCTCCAATATAAAATATAAATCCTATAATTGCCTCAAATACAGTAGCATAAGATTTTTTGTTAGATTCATTTAAATCATTGTTACTCCAAAATAAATAATTTTCAAATTTTTTTCCAAATATATTCATTACAGCATTAGAACATATTTTATTCTTTATTTCTTCTGTTAGTTCTTTCGTTGTGGATTTGGAAGTAAAAGTTGATTGAAGTATATACGTTGAAAACACAGCATCTCCCAATGTGGCTAAGCCTCTATGGTCATTAATATGCTTTGAAATGGTATTAATATTGTTAAATTCCTCTTTATATGATGGCATTACAAGTGATTGAACAGCAAGAATTGTATGCTCATTATTTAATTTGAGATTTATTATGTTCCTGTAAAACTCTTTTGCTTTTATAATCATTTCATCGATTGTTAATATTTTGCTAGACATGCAATAATCTCCTTGTTCTTATTTTAACTAGTTACTTTTATAATAATCTTGATAAAAATCTTTTTAGTGTATCATATGAGGTAATGCCAATAAACTTTTAAACATCCAATTAAATTTAGTTTCAATTATTTCTAAGAGATTCATTTATTTGCCTTCTATCCTAATATATTATTTATCTTGAAATTAGTTGGATTTTTCAAATGAAATTCTATCAACTTATCCACATATGTTAGATACTATAGAGATATTTTAGCTATCCTGTTTTGGTGCTTTTATCACTTTAATATAGTGATATCTTAAAATCTGTTAATATTTTTTTTGGTAAAAGGACTAAGATTCATCGCCTCTATTTCTTCTTTGTTTTGCTTTAAAGAACTAATTATCTTTGATGTTGAAATATGTTCTGTCTGAGGAATAAACTTATTAAGTTTAGTAAAATCAGTTTCTTCAATCCCTAAATCTTCTAAAATTTTATCGGCTATACTCAAATCATTAAAGTTCTTTAAACTAATTATAAATTTTTTCAAAATATAATTTGAATCATAGTTTACATTAAACAATTCGAAATAATTAATTGTTGTTAATGGTAAATTAAAAGTAATCAAAAAGGCTCGTTCAAAAATAAGCAAAAA
>ERZ808292.360-NODE-360-length-10897-cov-3.112341_pt1 | contig 10897 bp, 13 predicted proteins | sample MGYA00521275_ERZ808292 | MGnify/ENA primary metagenome ERZ808292 (study PRJEB31516, sample SAMN03275613) | gut metagenome | biome: mammalia-associated habitat; material: feces | host: Papio cynocephalus | place: Kenya | collected 2012-07-26 ... | reverse complement strand
ATGCAATTTGCAAAGAGTTCATAAGAAAACATGGTGTTGGAACAAAGGTTAATGGTGTAACACTGTTTGACATAGCAATTAGCAATGATAAAGTGATTTATGCAATTGTGCCATTGCATGAGTTTGCACAGTTTATGAACAAACACACTGAACTTGATGAAACAAAGGAATAATCAATGTTTGGTGGTTTCACAAAGAAACAGGCACAAATAATAAGTGAAATGAATAGTCAATGGTTTGCTCCGTTGACTATTTTTAATGGTGCTATAAGAAGCGGAAAGACCTTCCTGACATACTTTATCATACCTATGCTAATTTATGTTTATCAAGGCGCTAGGGGCATCATAACAGGCAAAACACTTGGAACAATAGAAGAAAACATATTAAAACCTATGCGTGATTTATTCCCTGCTAATGTGGGCGAAGTTAAGGTTGATGCAACAGGTAATAGGTATGTGGTTATATTTGGAACAGAAGTCAGGTTGGTTGGTGCTAATGATAAAGCAAGCGAATACAAAATCAGGGGTGCAACTTATGCTTGGGCAGTATGTGATGAAGTAACAACATATCCAAAAAATGTATTTGCTATGTTGCTTTCCAGGTTGAGTGAGCCAGGTGCAGTTTGTATCTGCACAACAAATCCTGATATTCCTAGTCATTGGTTAAAAACAGACTACATTGACAAAGAAGGTTCAGGTGTAAAGGTTTACAATTTCACAATAGATGACAATCCAACATTATCACCAGCCTATGTTGAACACATGAAAAAACTGTATGAAGGAACAGAGTTCTATGACAGATTTATTCTTGGTAAGTGGGTAAGCGGTTCAGGTGCAATCTATAAACTATTTGCATTAAACAATGACAAGTTCATATTTGATGACAAAGATGAACCTGTTAAGTATGTTGAATATGCTTGCGGTGTTGACTTTGGTGAAAATGTATCAAGAACAGTCTTCAAGTTGGTTGGTTTAAGATACGACTTCAAAGGTGTTGATATATTGGCAGAAAAAAGCATTACAAAACATGGTGATGTTCAATTATTGCAAAAGCAATTTATTGAGTTTCTACATGAATGTAAGGGTTATGGTTATAGAGTTGATTTTTCATACTTTGATAATGCACAAACAACATTAGGCGAATCATTGAAGACTGCAGTCGCAAAAGATGATTTCCCTTGCAATGTTAAACCTTGTGTAAAAGATGAAATCAAAGAAAGAATACACCTAACAATAGCACTTATGGGTGCAGGAATGGTTAGAGTTCATAAAAGATGTAAACATGCAATCAAAGCCTTTAATGATGCAGTTTACAAGGAAGGAACAGAAGAAAGGTTGGATGAAGTCAGTGAAGTTAATGTCATTGATGATTTGGACACATTTGAATATGCAATTCAGTCCTGGAGCAAAAACTTGCGAAAGATTGCATTGCTTGAATAATCTATGAAGGAGTAAGTTATGGAAATAACAAAAGTAGTGAGTGATTACATACAGAGAGCATTTAGCACTGATGTTTCATATATTGAGTTCTTTTCACGAATAAAAGAGTTCAAAGAGTGGTATGAAGGTGAAACAAAGTGGCATAAATACACAATTTGGACAGGAAAGAAAAGAAAATCACAAAAATATCTATCACTTGGTATGGCGAAAACATGTTGCGAAGATATGGCAAGCCTATTGATGACAGAAAAGGTGGAAATCAAGTGTGCAAATGCTAGTGCAGATGCATTGCTGAAAAAGGTTCTTAAAAATAACAATTTTGCTGTTGAAAGCAATCAGTTGACAGAACTTGCATTGGCGCTTGGAACAGGTGCGTTTGTGGTATCAATAAAGCCAAACGCAGATATGAACAACATAACTGTTGATGACTTGGTTCTTTCATACATTCATGGTGATTTTATCTTTCCTATTAAGTGGGACAATGGCAAAATTACAGATTGTGCTTTTGTAACAATTGGAAATGATAATGGCAATGTAACATACAAAGTAATGTCATTTGTTTATGATGAAAAGCAAAAAGAGTTCTTGGAATATGTTACAGAAATAAATGGTGAAGGCGGAACTGTTAAGGGAAGTGATGTTGTTGAAGGAATTGATAATGTTGAAAACAAAGGACTTCAATATAGCACTAAATTAAAGCGAAGTTCACCATTCCAAATCATCAAGCCAAACATTGTTAACAACATTGATAAAACAAATCCTATGGGAATAAGTATCTTTGGAAATGCAATTTCAGTTCTAAAAAGTATTGATGAAACCTATTCTTCATACAAAAATGAATTTAGGTTGGGCAGAAAAAGAATATTTGTTAAAGCAGGTTTGCAAGCAATCAGGTATGACAAAACAAGTGATAATTGGATTGATTACATTGATGAAAACGAAGTTGTTTATCAACAGTTGGGTGATGAGTGGGAAAACAACAAGCCACCTATTTATGAAAGTAATATGGCATTGAGAGTTGATGAACATGACAAGGCAATGCAAACACACTTGAACCTGTTATCAAGAAAGGTTGGTCTTGGTGAAAACTTTTACACTTTTAGCAATGGTGTAATATCTACCGCAACACAAATAATTAGTTCAAATTCAAGTTTGTTCAGGAACATAAGAAAACACGAACTTGTATTGAAAGATGCATTGATTGGTCTTGCAGAAGCCATTTGTGAATATTTGAATGTTGATCCTGGTGAAATATCTGTCAACTTTGATGACTCTATCATCATTGATACAGAAAGCGAAAAACAACAGGCAATGACAGAGTTTGAGAAAGGTTTGATTGATAAAGTTGAATACTTTGTTATAACCAGGAAAATGACACGAAAACAGGCGCTAGATTTTGTCAATGAAATGCAGGCAACAGGAACAATGCAAGATGCCGAAGATTTATTGGCGCAAAAATATAGTAATGAAATGGGAGGAAATGATGAGTAATTTCATAGGAATGGTATTTGCCACATTGAAGAAAGAAGGCATTGACACAAGCAAGATAGATACAAGCGAAGCAATCGCAAAATACAACGAAATAAAAGGCGGTGAAGGCGGTTCTAATACAAAGGGTGAAGAAACACCAAAACAAGAAGAAAAGACCGCAGAAACAGGCAAAACCGACACAGAAAAAACAACCAACAAGAAAGATGCAGATGTTGAAAATTTATCAAAAGAAACTGGTCTAGGATATAAAGATGCAGAGAGAATGCATAAGGAAATACAAGAAGATGATGAAGCATATAGCAATTTTCTAAATAGCAAAACAGAAGAAAATAGAAATGATAAATATACAACTGGGAATCCAGACAATATCAACAAACAAACAACAACAGCAAATATCTCTAATGATTTGCAAAATTATAAAGGTTCAGGAAAAGTTGATTTAATTTTGCCAGGTGGAAAATGGATTCAAATCATTCCGCAGAAAGATGATTCATACTTGGTTAGAAGTAGTAATGGACAAAAATATGTTGGTTCTGTTGATGATGCAAAGAAAGAAGCCATCAAGAGTTATGGCGGAAATACAAATCAAAATACAGCAACAGCAGAGAAAATGTCAACAGCAATGGGAATTTCACCTGATGAAGCAAAAGCATTTGTTTCAGGCAAAGGTCATTTATCAAATGGTGGCATTGAAGACAAGACAGATTATAGCGCATTGAAACCAACAACTTATAGTAATTTGCAAGATGATATTTGGAATAAAAACTATATAACAGAGCAAATAAAAACTAAACAAGGTGATCCGCAGTGGCAATTCATTGAAGACATAATGACTATGCGCCATAATCAATTTGAAGAGTTTAGAAAAAAGAACAAAAATGCTTCTTATGAAGATTTTGTTAAAACTAAAAGTAATTTGAGATAGGTGTAATATGGGGAACTTTATTGGTTTAGCATTTTCAACACTTAAAAAGGCAGGCATTGACACCAAAAATATGAGTATTGAAGAAGTTATCAACAAGTATAACGAAATCAATTCTAAACAGGAAAAACAAGGTGAAACCAGCCAGGAAAAAGATGAAGGCAAATCATTGACTTCCAAATCAAAAAATGGTAGCATATATCTACCAAAGAAAGAGTATGCACAAGTTGCACATGCGCTTGCGACAAAGTATGCAAACAAGTCTGTCAAGGCAACAGCAATAAATATTGAAAACACAAAGTATTTTGTGAAAAGTGTTAAGCCAGGTTATTTTGAAGTTGTTGACAAGATAGATATTGAAGAATACAGAAATCTTATTGAGTTATTGGAGGAAAAAGATGATTGATGACAAAGAACTTGCAAACAAACTTAAACCTGAATTAAAAAAGTTTGATTTGAACAATGAACAAATTACATCAATAGCAATAGCAATAAAAAGAAAGCCACAACACTTGGAAGATTGCATTGAGTATCTTAAAAATGCTGATCCAAACACAAGTGGTGATGATGTCGTAACAGAAATTATTGACATGTGCTATTAAAAACAAATCTAAACAGAAAACATCAGTTTTAATTGCTGGTGTTTTTTTATTGCAACAGGAGGACAAATGTATAACATAGTTGAGATTACAAGAGATTGTGAACTTGATATTAAAATTTTAATTAAAAATGCACTGTTCTCTGTCAATAAAGCGGAACGGTTGATGCAAGATGTAAAGACACTGTTAAAAAAAGAATTGGAAGCCATAACTGATAGTGATGCAAGAGAGAAGTGTCAAATTAGTTTATTAAAGTTTGCAATTAAACAGTGGAAAATAGCAGTAAAATCATTAAAACTTGGTGAACCTTTGTTATTGCTTGGTCTTGCAATCATTAAGCCAAAAACACCTGTTACAAGCCTTGAAAAACAGTCTTTGCAGGTGGCGGTTGATAAAAGCCTTCAACAACAAGGAATACCGAAAATCAACGAGTCAATGTCAAACCTAGCGGAAAGTTATCCAACGACAAGAGTTGCACATCAGCCACTAGACAGTCAAATGGAAATGTGGAAAAGAAACGAGGATAACATTGCTATGGTTGATAAGTTGAAAGAAAATACAGATTTGGTGATTGTAAGCAGTCATGCAAACTGTTCAAAGAGATGTGCATTTTGGCAAGGAAAGGTTTTGAGTTTAAGTAACAAATCAGGAACAACCGAAGATGGTAAGAGAATTTATCCATTGAAGGAAGCAACAGATGTGTTTGTTACAACAAAATCAGGCAGAGTTTGGAAAAATGGACTGCTTGGGTTCAATTGCAGACACAAATTGATTCCATACAAGCCAGGAATGAGGCAACCAACAGTAAGTGAAGAAAGAAGACAAAAAGAGTATGCAGTTGATATGAAGCAAAGAGAATTTGAAAGAAATATCAGGTTGTGTAAAGCAAATGCTAAACTTTTGGAAGGTCAAGAAGCAAAAAATTACAGACTGTTGGCAAAGCAATTAACAATAAAATATGAAAGTTTCTGTGTGTCAAATGGCAGAGCATTTTACAAGTCAAGGATTATTCTTTGACTTTTTTATTACTTGGTATAACCAACAAATTGTGTTGTTTATATAAACAAAATTATTTATAAGGAGGTAGCAAAGATGGACAGTGGCAATGTATTTCTTGAAATGGTTGATGAAACATTGAGAGAAAATGGCATTGATACAGCAGATATGACACCAGAGGAAAAAATCCAAAAGTTCAATGAACTAACAGAAAAAGCGCCTGATGTTGCAGAAGATGTATCAAGCAAAGTTGCAGAAGAAGCAGAGAAGTCTGTTGATCCTGCACAAAACGAAGAACAACCTGTTGAACCAGGAAGTCCTACAAAATTATCATAAATAAATAATTTTGTTTGAAATCGGTCAACAAAGACCTAAAAAAAGGAGCATTCATGGAAGATAATGAAAATGTGTTGACACCAAACACAACAGAAAATGGTGGAACAGAAAAAGAACCAGTTAACACCACTGAAAACGAAAAGAAACAGGTGGAAGAAGGCACAAATAAGTCAGCCACAGATAACAAGTCAAAGGTTGATGAAACGAAGCCAGGAACAGAGAAAACACAGGTTGAAAAGACCTTTACGCAAGCAGAATTGAACAGTGTTGTGGAAAACCGCATTTCAAGACTTGAAGCAAAACACAAGAAAGAAATGGAAGAACTTGAACAAAGATACAAGGGCGGTGATTATTCGCCTGAAATCAAAACTTTGCAAGAACAGTTGACTGCAGAAAAATCAAAAAGCACTGATTTACAAAATCAATTGGCAAGATATGAAATTGACAATGCATTTATGAAAGAAGGTGTGAGTGATGAGTTCAAAGAGTTTGTTGAATATAAGGTTTTAAGAATGGTTACAGAAGAAAAGGATTTTGCATCTTGCTTGAAGGAATTTAAGCAACAAGGCGAAAATTCAAAGTATTTCAAAGCAACCACAGGTGGAAAGTCCATTGTGCCACCTAGACCTAATAATTCAAGTGCTAACACCGAGCAATTAGCAAGTGAAAAAGCATTGGAAAAGTCAATGGGACTATAAAAAATTTAAGGAGAAAAAAATATGGCAAACAATATTAGTTTACACAAGGTCTATTTGAAATCATTAGACAAAATTTATCAAAATGAGTGTCTAACAAGTATTTTGGACACAGAACAGATTGACTCTACAAAAGAAGCAAAAACATTCACCGTTGATAAAATGGAAATGGATGGTTTGAGTGATTACAGCAGAGCAAATGGTTATGTAAATGGTGATGTTACATTAACACAAGAAGAAAAATCACCTAACTATGATAGAGGCAAAAAATTCTCTGTTGATGAAATGGATGATGTAGAAAGTGGTTACATTGCATTTGGTAAACTTTCAGGCGAATTTGAAAGAACAAAAGCAATTCCTGAACTTGATGCCTTCCGTATTGCAAAATATGCTAGCAAGGCAGGTCTTGCTGGTTATGGTTCTGTTAAAACACCTGATGAAGCAATTTCAGCAGTTGAAACAGCAGAACAAATCATGGGTGATAAAGAAGTGCCATCTACAAACTTGGTAATGTTTGTATCTAACACATTCTACAACCTTTTGAGAAAAGGTGGCGCAACAAGATTCAGTGATGTTAACGACTCAAAGATTAACAGAAAACTTGAAGAATTTGATGACATGAAAATTGTTAAAGTTCCAGCATCAAGATTTTACACAATTTGTGAACTTGGTGATAAAGGTTACAAAAACAAAGGTCTTGCACTTGACTTCTTGATTGTTGAAAAATCAGCAGTAATGCAATTCCAAAAACACAAAGCATCAAATGTTATTTCACCAGAAGACAACCAAAATGCAGATGCATATATCTTGAAATACAGAAACTATGGTCTTGCAGAAGTTTACGACAACAAAGCAGTTGGTATTTATGCACATGCACCTAGACAAGCAGTTGCATTAACTATCAAAGCAACAGATATTGATGGCGAAGTTGCTGGTGCAACATTAACTGTCAAGTCAACAAGTTCATCAGGAACAGCAATCACTGCTAACACAGATGGTTCATACACAATTCCAGCAGATGTGAACAAAGTTTACATCAAAGTTGAAAAGACAGGTTACACATCTGTTACTGAAACATTTGACATTGAAGGTGTTGATAACATTGCAGGCGCAAGACTTCATGTTGTTAAACTTGAAAAAAGTGCCTAGACAATAAATAATTAAACAAAAAGGAAAGTGTTTTGCTTTCCTTTTTTATCACCATTTTTGGAAGTGCAAAAAATTTGCATTGCAGTTCAATTCTGCAATTGGTGGGAAAATATCGCTATGGAGGAATTATGATTTACAGTGAAGGAATGGTGTTTGACAAGAAAACAAAAAGGTTTATTCTTGATAAAGAATGGGTGAATAATAATGTCGTGAAAATGGACTTAACAACAGTTGATGAAACTGATGCTAATGTTAACACATTGCATAGTAGAATATTAAAAAGAGTTAGTGATGATGTTTACAGGTTCATTAGGAAAAATGCGGTTCATTATGAAGGCGCTTGTTATCAATTAGCAACTGATGAAGAATTAAGCCTTGAATTGAGAAATTGTCTTGAATATCAATTGGAAAAACTAGCAATCAAAGGTGATGAGTCATTGGAAGATGAAAAGAAAGATAACATTTCACCAAATGTAAAAGAAATCTTGTATTCCACTGGAGTCCTTTCAACAATTATTCCTGAAATACCTGATGTGGAGGTTTGGTAATGTTAGAATTTTTAGCACCTAAAAACAAACAATTTTTTAGAGCAAAGTGGGTTGATGGCGAAGATGACAGAAATAATGGTTATTTTAAGTTTTCAAAACCTGACAAAGAAGTGTCAAGAAAAACATCAAATGGAAATATGACAGTTGCGACAGGTGATGCAACTTGGGAAACAAAAACAACATTGCCTATTAAGACTGATGATATTTGTTGGTTTGAAGGGCGAAAATACTTTGTTTTGGAAGTAAAAGATGCTGACTCAACAAATTCATCATCTGCCTGTCTTTTCTTCAAAGAAAATGGCAATAAAACTAAAATAATCACACTTTGCAGGGCAGGGTAAGATGAATAATCTTGAATTGATTGCAATTAAAGCAATGAACTATTTGAGATATAATCATGCGCCAAATAAATTGCATCAAGACCGCCATCCTTATGCAACAAACTATTTGGCATTTACTGCAATAAAATGCAAACAAACAAAGCCTAATACTTGGACAATTTACATTGATGATGAAGTCTTAATTAAAAGAGCAGGTATAAACTACCAGGCAATTATCAATGAGAATCCAAAATTCAAAAACACATATAAGTGGTTTGACAATGCGGTGATGCCTACCGCACAATTTATAGCAAGAAAGATTGGAGGGAAAATAGATGCTTGAAATAATTGATGTATCACAAAAAATAGAAAACATTTTGAACCAAAATCCGCAAGGTGCAGTGTTCAAAATTTATACAGATGCTGGTGAACTTGAAGCAAACAACCAACAAATAGAAGGCACAGAAAGTTATATTTGCGGACTTTTGGAACTATTTTCAAACACAATTAGTGGCGAAGGTCTAAAATTTCAAGACTTAACTTTTCAAATCACCTGGTATGTTAATGGGAAAAAAGAAAGAGTTGACAAGAAGAAAATTGCAAAACAGGTTAGTGATGTGCGAAGAATATTAACCTGGTTCACAGAAAATTACAACAATAAGAATATCACTGCTGAAAACTTTGGTGGTGATTTTTTTAGCACAACATACCTGGTGAAACTTCCTGAAACACAAACGGAAATAAAACCATTTGGTTATATGCCTTCTTGCGTTCCATTAACGCAGATAATAGAAATAGTTTGCATTGCAAATGGTTTTTCTTCAAATCAATGGAAATTAAAGCCAAATAATGAAACAATTGCATTTCAATCTTTGACTATATCAAACGAAAAACAAGCAAATCACAATCTAATTTCAAATGAGAAAAGAACAAAAGGTGTAATTTTAGCAGGTGGGTTATGCTTTGATATGGTTATCGCACAATTAACAACAGACTTTTGTGATTTGATTGAAGAAGATGTGTTGGATTATAACAAAGATGTTGCAGTGTGTTTATATGCGAAAGGACACAAGAAAGAAAATATTTATATTTGCACACTTGGAAGTGATAGCATTAGTTTACAATTGGGAACAAATGCAGGAATGAATGTTTCCCTTGTTGAAGGTGTTGAAGATTTGTTGGACTATGGAACAGGTTGGACAATAAAAACAGTTAAGACCACAACAAACAATGAAAATGTAACACTTAATGCCACAGGACATGTCTTTTGGGGTGATGGTGGCAAAACTATTGGCGCAAATTATGAACAGGGTGCGACTTCTCATACATTTGCAGAGCCAGGAACATACACAATTAGAGTGTTTGGAACTATAACAGAAAATATAGAAGAAAGTGAAGAAACAAATTAAAAGGAGTGGTATAAATGGCAACTTATGAAATTAACATCAATATGGTTGGTGGAAATGGCAAAGATAACAAGGCAGAAGATGACAAAACAAAAGTTCCTAGTAAAGATGATAAGACTGCAGGACAAATTGCTGGATCAGTAATGATGTATGTTGCATCTAAAACTGTTCAGCCATTTATACAAAACACAGTATCATCTTATAGCAACGGAATAAGTTTGGTATCAGGGAAAAAGAGTGTAGCCGACAAAATAAACTTTGGTATGAATGTTGCAACCAAAGCAATAAACACGGTTAGCACTGCCACTGCTGGTTATGCAATGGGCAAAACAATGGGAATTGGCGGTGGCGGTGGTGCAATACTTGCTATCGCAGTTCAAGTTATTTCTAATGGTATTCAATTCGCTTTCCAAAATGCAGAATTTAACGCAAACAAACAAATGCAGAATTTACAAACGCAGATGATACAAGGTAGGGCAGGGACAAATATAAATTCATCTAGGGGAGGTGTTTAATGATAAAAACAAAAATATCTATTGACAATGTTGATTACACAAATCATTGCACAATGCCTATTCAACAACAAAATACTGCTGATGAAAGTTTAGATGCAGGTTATTTAGAACTGTTTTGTGTAGATAAGCAAGAACCTATTAAACCATTTAATAAGTGCAAAATAACAACAAATGATGGTGAAACAGAAGAAAGTGAATACTATGATGTTGCAAGTGATGAATGTGATGAAGTCATAATACAAAAGAAGTATAATCATGACTTGGTTTTAATTGAAGAAACTAAATTGCTTGAAAGATATATTGTTGATGTAAAAACTTTAACAAATCCTATTGTTCATAATTATCTTGATAATCCATCAAAAATTATGGCAAATGGTAATACTACAACATATTGGGTATTTAATACACCATTTTATATTACTTTTGATATGTATAGCCCACAAGAAAAAAACAAACCTGTAACAGTTCCTAGACCTTATTA
>ERZ808292.358-NODE-358-length-10917-cov-12.595563_pt1 | contig 10917 bp, 8 predicted proteins | sample MGYA00521275_ERZ808292 | MGnify/ENA primary metagenome ERZ808292 (study PRJEB31516, sample SAMN03275613) | gut metagenome | biome: mammalia-associated habitat; material: feces | host: Papio cynocephalus | place: Kenya | collected 2012-07-26 ... | reverse complement strand
CTATTATCGGGTTAGACAAAAAATTCCAACCGACAAAGAATGTAATAGATTTGCCAACAGAAGTACATCAATCAAAAACCGCCAAGTCATTTAGCTTTATTACCAAAGATGTACCGATTAAAAAAGTTAAAGGTATAACAGCAACTCAAAAACTTGAGCAAATGATAGGCTTAGCAAAAGTTAAAGAAGAAGTGGCAAAACTGAAGGCTATAATTGCCAAGAATCCAGCTAAAACTCCGACCTTAAACATCGCTTTTATGGGTAACCCCGGCACAGGAAAAACCGTCGTGGCCCGTTTGTTCGCCCAAATAATGTTTGAAATCGGAGCGCTGCCCACAAGCAAAGTAGTAGAAGTGGATAGAAGCGGACTTGTGGCAGAGTATGTAGGACATACGGCAATAAAAACACACGAAGTGGTAAAGTCTGCAATGGGTGGTGTCTTATTTATAGATGAGGCATATTCTCTTTCAAACGGCGGCAAAGAAGATTTTGGAAAAGAAGCGATTGATGCACTTATTTCTGATATGGAAAACTACAAAGGGAAGATGTGCTTCATTTTTGCCGGATACAAACAGCCACTGTTGGATATGATTGATACCAACAAAGGGTTCAAATCAAGAATCAATCGTTTCTTTGAATTTAGCAATTACACTCAAGATGAATTAAGACAGATTGCGGTCATGAAGCTTGATGGTGATGGTTATCATATGAATGATAACGTTTTGGATGAAACCATAAAGATTGTGTCCAAACGTATGTATGCCGATGATTTCGGCAATGCAAGAGAAGTTCGCAATTTGTTGGAGAAATTGTATGAATTTCAGGCTGCGAGAACCATATCACAGAACAAAAAAGATATGGAAATTACGATGGCCGATATTGATGCATACAACAAAAAGGATGAGCCTGAAAAGGTAAATAACTTAACTGCAGAAGAAAGACTCAACAATCTCATCGGATTAAGCAACGTCAAAAAAGAAATCTTAAAAATGAAAGCGATTTTATCAAAATTCAAAGGGAATCTTGATAAAACCAATTTGCATATGTGTTTTTATGGCAATCCAGGAACAGGGAAGACGGAAGTTGCACGACTCCTTGCGAATATCCTTTACGACGAAGGCATACTGCCCGAAAACAAGTTTATCGAAACAGATAGAAGTGGATTGGTCGCAGAATATGTAGGCCAAACTGCAATTAAAACACATAAACGTGTTAAAGATGCGTTAGGAGGTGTGTTGTTCATAGATGAGGCATATTCTTTGGCAAATGAGGATAAAAGAGGTTTCGCTCATGAAGCAATAGATGCTCTTATTGCTGATATGGAAAACTACAGGGGAAAGATTTGCGTGATCTTAGCGGGATATGAACCGCAAATGGAGAACATGTTCGCAATGAATCCAGGCTTCAAATCAAGAATAAATCGATACATTACGTTCCCAGATTATTCTAATGATGAATTAATTGAGATTGCCAAGACGATGCTTCGTTCAAAGAAATATTCAATTACCGATGATGCATTAAACGAGATAGGAAAAATAATTGAAGCGGAAAGACTCAAACCTGATTTTGCAAATGCAAGAACGATTAGGAATATTCTTGAATCGATATATGAGATTCAAGCACTAAGAACCTATAACGATGATATTGCAGATAGTTGGCTTATAAAGGCATGTGATGTTGAAGAATATGAACTTGAACACGATTTAATCGTTGAGGTCAAAGAACAAAACATCGATAGACAAAAGACAATTAAACTGTCGGATAACATCGTAAAAACTAGTATTTCTAAACTAAACGGACTTGATAAAATCCATATAGTGAAGGGTAATATTTGTACGTTTAATGGGGATGCAATTGTTAATGCTGCTAATTCAAGCTTATCTCCAGGAGGCGGTGTATGTGGGGCTATATTCGATGCGGCCGGATATAAAGAATTAAATAATGAATGTAAAAAAATCGGTGGTTGTAAAACGGGCGGTGCAGTTATAACAAAAGGTTTGAATTTGCCATCTCGATTCATAATTCATGCGGTTGGACCTCAATATGGAGTAGATAATTCCCCAAAACAACTCTTAGCGGAAGCATACCGTAATAGCCTTAAGGTTGCGGCTCAAAATGGAGTAAGAACAATCGCATTTCCATCCATTTCTACGGGCATTTTTGGATTCCCCAAAGAAATAGCGGCGCCAATTGCTCTAAAAGAAATGGTAGAGAACGGCTCTCACTTTGATGATATATATGTTTATTGTTATGATGATTCGACTTTTGACATTTATAATAGGGCACTAAGCGAACTCAAACAATGGAGTAATTAACCACAACATCTTTGTCTCAAACAACTAATTTGGCGATTAGGCGTGCCGTAGTCTTGATACAAGTGCGCACGCGTACGCGCGCAAGACTACGGCACGCCTTCCCTAAAACACTAACCCGAAACCGGGCGGATCAGCACGGAGCGGAGCGAGGTTTCGCGCTAACCCGCTTGGCGAAATCCTCGCTTATCCGTCATGCCGTTGCTGGTGTCTTGCCATCGGCATCTTCGGTGGTTTTTAGTTGGAAGTTCGTAGGCGCGATTTTGTCTTTTTGCTTACTACGCCTATCTGTTCGCCTTCGTCGTAACACATAAATTTGTCTTGCAACAACAGTTTCTTTTCTTCAACGCCTATACCGCATAACACGTCGTTTTCATCTATATCAGAAATAACATAGACGGGGAGTTTTCGGGAGTAAACAATCTTCTCGTGAGTCTTGTCTATGTACTTCAAAATGTACGCCATTGCGTTACCCATTTTTACAAGATTCTCATCTACACGTTCAAAGTCGTTTCGTCCAAAACGAGCGTTAAAGTATTCGCTTTGCAACGTTAACTGCATTTTGTGTGAATTGGTGTTGTAATCTTTTACTTCAATCAATTCGCCGGGGATAGTGCCTTTGGGTATATAAAACAGTCCGTGGAAGTGAAGTCTTTTTGTTTTTGGCGCACGCTCCCACACGCCCATATAACGCCATCCTTTACGTGCTTGCAAATGGCTCAACGTGTTTAATAGTTTTTTTCTAAATGACGCTTCATCGTGCTTGGAGTCGTCGTATGTGAACGTCACAAAGTAGTTGAAATCGTTAAGGTATGCCTTGCGTATAAAGCGTGTTTTCCTCGCTATAAGATTCCTTAATTTTGCATCGAGTTTTGAATCGACGTAGGCGTCTGAGTCTTGCTCTTTTGTAAAATACGGGCGCATACCTTTGCACAAAAACTTGCGCCGTGCTTTCTTGCTCAGACCTTCGGATTCGGCATATAGTTTTTCAAAGACTTCGCTACGTTTCACATACTTTTTCTTTGGCTTGGGCTGTTCTGTTTCAAATGGTAATTCGTCGGAATCAACAGGAGTCATATCCGTAAAATCCCATTCGTCTTGAATTTCCCGTGACAAAATTTCTTGCGTTTTGGGTTCTTCACTTGATACGCTTATAGTTTGTTCTTCTTCTGGTATTTCGACGGGTGTTTCAACGACACGCTTGCGCTTACACGGATTGCTTGTATGCGGTATGGCAATGTAGTGGCTGCCATCGCTATAAACCTTTGCGTCTTTATAAAACATGTGCATCACCCCCTATCACGATAGAGCGCATCTATGAAATAACTATGCTGCCTCTTGAGTTCTTCCACGCTCGCTTTCTCTGTCGCATAAGTGATATAGTCGTTCAAGCCGACCTTTGCCTTTATTGCCATATCGCTGAAATAATCCGAAAAGCAGTCCGTTGAGAAACGTTCCTTATAAATCTTGTAATTCATAAGGTTGTATCTCTCACGATGTTTATTTCCGTCCATAGTGCCTTGCTCCGTCTGCACAAACACAGTCGAGTACCCGTACTTGTTGTATATCTTCAAATTTCGTTGGTACAGCAAGTTCACAAGCCACTTGAGCGCATGCATAAAAAGCGTGTTGTCGCCACGCTTGTAACGGAAATCGTAATACAGTTTTATAAACCACTTGAACGCTTTTTCCGCTATCATTTCTTCAAGAGTATAAAACGGCAAAGCAACGTGTGTTTCTCCGGTAGAGATAATCGCCACGATATCGGCAAGATCTCGTGCGTCTGCACCCCAACTTTCAGGGCGTTGCTCATCGGTGAAAACTTTTATAAACGGGAAGTTCTCAACGGTTGCCGAGTGCCTACACATTTTGAGCCAGTTGTTGAAAAGGTCATTCTTTTGGTTTGTTTCGAGCGTGCCTTTCTTGACTTCTTTCAATTCGAGGTTGTTGCCACGCTCTTTACCCACTTCCGTTATAAGCACAACACCGAACTCGAAACTACCGTTGTTGATATTGTCCGCAATAACCTTTCGTCCAAGACGTAGAGTATCGAAGTCGAGAATATGCGCATTATGACTTAGGTTTTTATCCCGCTTTACAAAGAAGTCTGAACTCCACATCGGGAAATTGCCACCGTCCATAAGCATGCTGTCCTCTCGCACGGAATAGTTGGACACGATAAGGCTTGATTCTATGACGTATATAAAGTACAACTTTACATAGTTCGTCAACACGTCGAAAAGATAATACGTTTTGAGTTCGTCATTGTATGTAAGCCCGTATAGATCATAGTCGTAACCGTACAACTGCCACTTTGCATTACGGTGCTTTTCAAAACGCTCTCGTTTCAACTTCATCCATTTATCGATACTCGCAAGATTGTAAATGACGTGATGCTCCATACATTTGCGCACTTCCATTTCAAGTGCAATCCACGGAAAATTTGGGAAACGCATATCGTTTTTCTGCAAGAGTTCAAGTGCTTTCTGCCTAAACATAACGTCTTGCGAAAGTGCCATATCCGTAATGATTGTTGTCTTGCGTTTCCCCATACTTCCGCAAGTCATAGACACTATCGGAAGGGCGTTTATGAAACCGCAATTTTGAGCCTCTTTGTGACGTAAAATATCTACTGCGATTTTACGTCTTATATGCTCGAAAATAAGCCACACAAAAGGCAGTAAACTCCACCACGGAAAGTGCTTGAAAATTACTTGCAAATCTATGACGAGTTTCCTTGCAATCGTGTATATTGAAACGAAGTCAAACGACACCGAGAAATACAAAAAGTATGCGAAAAACGATATGACGATGCTCGTCAAATTCAGGTTGCAAAACCATATAATTGCCCACACAATCGGCATCCATTTGTGACAGTTCAAAAAGGCAAAATATCCTATGATAAATTGCCTTGTCGGGCGTGTTATTTTCCGTGAAATTGTCTTGTGAATTTGTAGCGGTTTTGAGTCCTTGTTATGCTTTGTGTTCGGGGTTGAATACAACTTCTTTATAACAAAGAAAAGCACAAAAACAAAGGGGAAAATTATCACGAGAATATGTGCCGCGACGCCAAGTTTTTTGCCTATGGTTTTACCGTATAATATGAAGTTGTCAAGGTTCGCAAACAATCTCCAAAACTCAACGAATTTGACTTTGAAATCGCCAAAGTCGGATGGAAGTACAGACTCCCATTTTATAACGTTTGAGCCGTCGAGAATGCTCGGATTTAATTCTGCATCTATACCGAATAATTTGCAGAAATAATATTTTATCGAGTGTATTAAGTCGGTTAAACTCTCGAATATGCGAATATAGGATGTTTTGAACACAAGTGCTGCAAGTAGAATAAACGCTATTGTAACAAGCACGCTTATCACTATGTACGCTATGTTTTTTTTGCTCATAAGCCGCCTCCTGTATTGGTTACTACATTGAGTATTCTTGCCTCGTTATCGGTCGTAATAGAAGACAATCGGCTACCTGTAAATATCAAGTAGCCGACTGCGAATACAACCAAAAAAATGAGCAGAATACATACGATTCTTTTCACTGTTTTCATTGTATCTCCTATCCAAGTTTTATACTGCAAGTCGCACTACAATCCGGGTTGTCTTTACTCGTTGCCGTAAGCGTCAAATACACGGTGTATGTGATGCCTACTTTATGATATTTAAGCACCGTAATTTTGCACTCCGAGCCATCGATTTCAAGGCTCAAATAATCGTATGGATCTTTGTCTTTTATAACCGCATACGTGATACTCGAAGTCTTGTCTTTATTCCAAGTTAGCGACCATTCAAACGTCTGCGGAACGCCGTCCGGATGAGCGGTTGCGACCACGGTTTTGGAGTCGCCGACAGCCCTTGTTTGACTGCTTTCCGCAAAGGCAATATCATACGATTTTATAGGCTCGAAACAAAGCGAAATCATAAGGCAAATCAGGCACAAAATCAGCATATAAATTTCGGCTTTTAGCAGCACTATTTTTTCTTGTTTCATACGCTATCACCGCCTTGTGATTTGTCCTTTGCTTTGCGTTTTTCTTTGGCAGATTTTATAGCCTTGAAGGGAGCGCAAATAACGAGCCAAATTCCCTTGAAAATATACGGCAATATCGGTGCAAGAAGTATTAGGCAAATAATGAGAACGATAACCGCAATGATTATCTTCCACCATTCCAACTTCTGTGCCGGAGCGGCAAATCCGTTTATGACGTCGGTAGGACTTGACACAACGGGAATGACGTGATACACGCCGTCTTTATTGAACGTCAGTTCTATGATGTCAAAATCAAGGAATATAGTTTCGCTTGCAATATAAGTGTCAGCCTCGTCCTCGGAAACATAATTGCCTTCGTTGTCACTTCGTCCGCACGCTTGAGAGAAATAGTCCGTGTTGGCAAATCTGAACAAGACCACTCGTCTATTGAGCGCACTCTCTTTTGCATAGAACGCTCGCAAACTTGCAACGTCGTTCTTGTTTACGAGCAATCTTTGAGATACGCCGTTATCGTCGGCAATCAAGTCGTCCTCTTTCACTTCGTATATAGGCGAGATGTCCTTATAATCACCGCTTGTTTGAGGCCATGAAAAACCATAGTCCCAGAGCTTATCCCACCACGAGTGGTTGGAGTCGTAACTCATAAGATTGAACGTGTCGGCAAGGTCAATGGTTTTGTCGTTGTGTCCCATTTGCCGTCCTTCGTCAACGAAAGATTCAAACAAGTCTTTGCTCATTTCTCTACCGTTGCAGTCTATGTATCCGTTGCCGAGTTCGTTGGTGTATCCATAGATATATTCGGCAACTCTGTTGGCTGCAACGTCGCCCGCAACGGGTTTTGAGAAAAGAAAGTCAAAGACCTCATCCAAACCGACGTATGGCGAATAGAAAACCATTGGTATCATATCCGACTGACTGTTTGCCTTGCTTACCTTTGTGGAATTAAAGACTGCGCCTCCGCTCTTTTCCTCATAGTTGGTTCTTACGTTAAAGCACCAGTCGTACTCGATGGAAGTGTAACTATGAAATCTGTCCGACGTTGACTCAACCTTATATCCCGTGAAAAGATGGAAAGGTATTTCCGAGTTGGTTTGGTCTATCTCTCGCTTTAACTTTGAGCCTGCTAGCATCTTTTCATAGAACGTTTCATTGGAAGTGATGGCGGCAAGTTTGGTCTTATACTCCCACCATTCCGCGCGTATCTTTTGCAACTTTCCGTACTCTTGATAGATTCGTTCGGGGATAGAGAAATACACCGAGTTCACTTCGTTGTAATGGTCTTTGCCTTTGCTCGAAACGTTGGTTCTGAACGATGTGTGATGCACTTCGAGTGCCAAAGTTTCAAGGTCTTGCACAACGCAATTCAACGTGGATTTTGCATTAGCATCGGGGCCGTATCCTTCCGAATATCCCGTGAAAGTATATGCCCCACCGACGCCATATTCGGTAGCGTTTTTATCTCCGTACGTTACGAGTTCGAGGCCCGAAATATCGTATCTGCGTTCGTTTGTATTTACACGTTCCGCAAAGGTCTTATCCGCTATTTTTCTATCTACGATTTTGTATTTGTAGAACAGATTTTTATAGTCGTTTGATGACTTACTGCAGAACTGCAAATCAAACTTTTCATACCTTGTAGGCGTGCCGTTTTTGTCGTAACTTACAGCCATTTGGATTTTGTTCTGTTTGCTGTTTGTTGACAAATTCAAGGCTTGTGGGTTGTAAATCAGCAGATAAAGTCCGTAATTTGCTCGCATATTGGATTTGAACGAGTAGCAATACTCTATAAAACTCACAATGCGCAGCGTCCCGTTTTCATTGTACGGATAGTCCTTCAAATCGAAAGGCTTTCCGTCTATGGTGGACGACAAAAGGTCATCCAAAACGTTCGTGGTGTCAAACGAATTTTCACTTGACGCATACGCAATTTGCGGTGTCCCTTGCATCATCAAAACGATGGTGCAAAGGACCAAAAGTATTGCCATAACCAAACGGCTATTTTGCTTTGATTGTGCCATCCGGCTGTACCTCGAATACGAGTTGTTCTTGCAGCGTGACACCTTCCACCGCAACGTAATTATGGAAACTGATTTTAATCACCGCTTCGCCATTGTACGAGTAAACAAGCAGCGTGAAGTTATCTACGGAATTGTCCACGTCGTCTTGATTGAAAGTCACTTCTTTGTCGGGATAGAGTCTTTGCAAAATGCTTTGCATTGTATAATTACCGTTGATAACGAAATCGTTTTCGTTTTGGGCTATGTCAAAGCCTTTTGTGAGATCTTCTTCCGCGCCGAAACTGTATATCTCTCCGTCCACCGTGAAGTCAAAATCATTGTCGTGCGACACGTTCGGAACAATCTTTAAGGTATAACCGCTTATGTCCTTATTGACCGCTCCGAAAGTGTATTTGACAACGAATTTGTTTTCCGCATCTTGTTTCATTATGTAGTTGTCATAATCCGAGAGCATTCGCTTTCCATCGCTTTCAACATAAAAAGTTTTGAAATCAGATGTAAAACCATTAGTGAAGAAAGCAATAGAACCGACGGCAAGTACCAAGAGCAATACACATACGATTACGGCAATCGTCTTGCCAACATTCATTTGCTTTTTCATGCTCCACCTCTAATTAAAACGAAAGCGTTGAATCAGAAAGCGACACGCTTTGCACGCCGGATACCGTACGAATGCTGATGGTGGTGCTGATACCCGTTTTCACTTCGGTAATCGTGATAGTGACGTACGGGAGTTTGCCGTCCACATAACTGTCAAATGACTGAACCGACTTGCCACTTCTGTCTGCTTGCGTGCCGCTGAAAGAAGAAGGCATACTCCCACCGATAACTTTCAACTTGCCGTTCTCAATTGAGAATTGGTTGACGTCCACATATCCGCCCGGTTTTTGGAAAGATGTCCAAATATAACCTGCCGATTCAAACACGTCTTGCACGGTGTAATCAAAGGTTGTATAAGTAGTGCTTACAAATTCACCGCTTGAATTGTAATTTTGGCATTTTACTTTAATTGCACCATAAGTAACTGCGGAAAGTTTGTATTCAGGGGTGAACGCACTTCCTACAAGACCAAACTCATTATCAAGAGATAGTTCGAAATTGTAGGTCTTTGAACTTTCCACTTCGGCAATGGTTACGTTGTTCCAGTTGCTATCCTTAATTGTTTTTGCACCGGTAGGCGTAACTTTGATAGAAGTAGGCGCACCAACGTAGAGCACTTGACAATTCGCAGAGAATCCGCCTTCTCTCGTTGTAACCGTGACAATGATTTCGTCGTCACCGAACGCTTTCTTACAAGTTACGGTTGCAACATTGCTACCGTCGCTTTGCGGAGTTACGGTAACGTAGTCCGTGACGTTTTCACTTCCGTGCTCTTTTGTGGCACCCCACGCAACGCTCCAATCCACAAGTTTGTTTGTTGCCTCGACGGGAAGGACGGTTGCGGTAAGTGTTACGGATGCCGTATGACCGGACTCTGCCGCGGTCGTTGCGTCTGCCGAAAATGCAAGCACGGAAGGCATTTCATATATTTGACCTTCAAACATATTCTTGCCATCGCCGGTTGCAATAGGTGTTTCGGTATTGTTTTGTTTCATCTGCTGAATTACAAGCCCCAGCGCTGCGCCGACGCCTGCAAAAAGGACTATGATTGCCATAAGTGTCGCAATCCATTTGATACTGTTTTTCTTTTCTTGATTCATATTTAATCCTCCATTTTAGAAAAAGAAATACGGCTGTGTTTCAAGCCGTATTCCGTGATGCTTATTTATCTGATAAGCATATTGAGCAATGCTCTGTCCGATGATTTGAACGGCTGAATTTTGCATTCGTAAACTTCGCCGTCTTCGTCAAAAGAACGTACACCATAGGTATTGCCCGAAACGACTTTGCCTGTTTTCTCGTCCTTGATTTCGTAGGGCGTTACAACGAGTTCCGCTTTGTTTTCATTTCCGAAAACGATATCCAAAACCGTGTAGCCCGTGAAGTCCGGTGGCATAAGTTGCACTCTTGCCTCGATGCCGCGTACAACGCCTTTGATGAAGTATGTAAAATACTGCTTGCCGTTTTTCTCGTAGGTTTCTCTTTCTACAAAGATTTTCTTATCCATTTGTCATACCTCCTTATGCGCTCTTTTTGCCTTTCATACGTGAAATGCGTCTTGCTTCTGTCTTGGACTTGCCGGCTTTAATTGCCTCTTTGTACTTGTAGATACCGGTGTGATCGGATTGACACAAAAGATATCCGCTTCTGAGTCCAAGCTCATAATCTGTAAGTTGTTTGCCTTCGTCGGCACCTCTTTGGTGCACTTTTGCTTGACGTTCGGATGCATATCCCGTCGCTCTTTTGGAGGGAACCATCCAACGTCTTTCGTTATAATTTTTTGCCATAAATATAGTTTCTCCTTTACCCGTAAAGTCGCTAGTTCAACTGTGATTTTTGATGCCCGTTTTGCCGTTAGCAAAGCTCGAATTTTGATATTAAGTTGTAGGGTGCAATTCAATGAGATTTCAAATAAAACATCTCGTTTCTCTCGACCTGTTTTCAGAAGGTGGCCACCTAATTTGCAAAGTCCTAAAAACGAGCGTCGC
>ERZ808292.357-NODE-357-length-10991-cov-4.217356_pt1 | contig 10991 bp, 15 predicted proteins | sample MGYA00521275_ERZ808292 | MGnify/ENA primary metagenome ERZ808292 (study PRJEB31516, sample SAMN03275613) | gut metagenome | biome: mammalia-associated habitat; material: feces | host: Papio cynocephalus | place: Kenya | collected 2012-07-26 ... | reverse complement strand
ATTTACGCCCCTTTGACTTGGAAAACGATGAGCCATCGGATTCAAGGTGGTGTAAAGATATAGAGCCTATTCTTCTCACTCCAGAAATCCTCGAAAGGAACGGATGGAAAGAGAACGCGACACGCGCAGACTTCTTGCATTGTGACAAGGCTTTCGTGAAGATAGACAGCCCGACTGTCTGCTACAGAGGGGGCATGTGCTTTTGTGATGTTGGCTCTTTTACTGTAGAATTAGACTTTGTTCATCGGCTCCAGCACCTTTTATGGGCGTTGGGTGAAAATGCTGAAATGGAGGTGTAGTTTATGGCTGGTATCCTTGATATATATGAGAGATTGGAAATAGACGCTCGCAAATTCGCGCAAGAGCACAAAGATGCAGACGATAGGATGAAAAACATTTTGGAGACCGCGTTTTTGTTTGGCGAGCAGCATGTAGTAACAAAGATAATGAAACATTTTATGTCAAAAGAAAAACAAAAAACAATGGAAACGAAACAGTTGAAACAGTACACAGGAACAAAACAGGTTATGGCCGAACCTATGGACGAATTGGCCGCAGTAGAGAAAGGCTTCGCTCGCAAGAACGAGGACAACCATGAGTGGCGGCAGGGCTACCACGTTCAGTACACCAACCCGGATGGCAGCGCCTATGACTCTTGGGCACCCAAGCAGGTGTTTGAACAAACCTACCGCACTTCCGAGACATTCCTCGACCGCTTAAAGATTGAATATGACGAGGTGAGCGACAGACTTGCTGGTCTCTCGCGCTTTCTTGACAAGAACGTAGAAGAAGTAGCAGACCAAATCGGCATCGCTCAAACAACACTACTCTATGCCCAGCGGTCATACATGAAGGAATATGCAGACATACTCAGCGAGCGCATAGAAATAATAGAAGAGAAAAACAAATATTAATCAAGCAAACACATTATGATAGTAAAGATTAAGAAACTCGACCCTAAAGCGGTCATCCCTTTCAAGAAGCATGATGACGATTTCTGCTACGACCTTGTGGGCACAAGCTGTGAGGAGATAGCCCCTAACGTGTACCGATACGGCACAGGAATAGCCGTAGAACCTGTAGACTATGACACCCCGAGCGATTCTTTCGTGCCTGGAATGACGATACGCCCACGCTCGTCTATATACAAGACGGGCATGATGCTGAGCAATTCTGTCGGAACCATAGATTATGGGTACCGAGGGGAGATTACAGCCGTGTTCTACCACGTTATCCCAAGCTTACCTATCTACAAGGTTGGCGACCGCATAGCGCAGATACACATGGATATTACACCAAAATTAGACTTTGCCGAGGTAGACGAACTGTCGCAGACAGAACGGGGAGACGGCGGCTATGGGTCTACGGGACGGTAGGCTGATTATATAGAGCGTTGGCTTATCTAAAGAAAAAGGCGTAACTATTCAAAACAAGGTAGCTCTCTAAGGGGCTACCTTTTGTTTATACGTAAATCAAGAAAAATGCATTATTTTATAATAAATTTTGTTCTTTTGCGAAAAAGAAATCATTAAATACACAAAAAATATGACAAAAGGAAGAAAACCTGTTAGTCCTCCGTTCGAGGGGAAAAATGATTTTTTGGCAAAGCTCGGTAAGCAAGCAAGAATTGACATCACCAAGCTCGAATACAACGATGGGCAGTTAGAGGGAATATCAAAGAACCCGCGCTATCTAAAGGAAGCCGAACATAACACGTTAAAGAAGTCCTTAGAAGATAGCCCCGAGCTCTTGGAGTATAAGCCTCTGATGGTATATCCATTGGCCAGCGGAAGTTATATTACTATCTGCGGCAATATGCGCCTACGTGTAGCCAATGAGCTGCGCCTGGACGGACACAGCGAGTTTGACGCCATCCCTTGCTTCATTCTCAAAGAGGACACCCCGATACAGAAAATCAAGGAGTACGCCATCAAAGACAACGTGCAAGCTGGCAACTGGGATTGGGATGAGCTTGCCAACGGCGACTGGGAGGTGGATGAGTTGTCTGATTGGGGAGTGGATTGCTCGTTCCTTCAACATGACGATGCTGAAAACCTTGATAGCTTTTTTAAAGAAGTAGAAGATGGTGAGACAAAGAAAGAAAAGAAAATAGAGATTAAAGTTCGCATTCCAGAGGAAGAAGAAGACTCTAAAGATGTCATTAAACAACTCATAGAAGACGCTCTTGCTGAATATCCTGATATAAAAGTTGAATAATATGAAAATTTATCTTGCCTGTACGACCGCTATTCAGATTGAGGATTTAATAGAAGGTGCAGATATACTTGTTGCATATCCATATATCAGAAACAACCCTCAAATAATCAGTTTGCTGCCGAAGATGAGAAACTTTATCTTGGATAGTGGCGTTTTTACAATGATAAATACAGGAAAAAAATTTAATCTTGACATCTATGTAGAAGAATATGCTCGCTTTATTAGAGAGCATAACATTAAACAATATGCTGAACTTGACGTTGACCAAATTATAGGCGTAGAGAAAACAAAAGCGCTCCGAAAGAAGTTAGAGAGTTTAGTTGGTTATAAATCTATCCCTGTATGGCATACGATAAGAGGGAGAGAGTCATTCATACAAGATTGTAAGGATTATGACTATATTTGTCTTGGTTATTTTTTGACAGAGGGATTGAAGACGCAGATAACAGAAAAATATGCAAAAGCATTCGTTGATACAGCTCACAAGTATAGCTGTCGCATCCATGGCTTAGGGTTTACAAAAGGTGAGCTCTTGAAGAAAATACCTTTTGACTCGGTAGATTCTTCTTCGTGGGCTGCAAGTAGAAGATTTGGCTGTTGTTTCAAATTCGACTATAGAAGTGGAACTATAAAGTTTTTGCCAAGAAGAAAGAACCAGCGAATGAAGAACGCTCAGGCGTTAGGAAGACCAGCATTTATTGAATGGAGAAAATATCAAGATTATGCTTATGAATATATGAATCCTGTATGGAAATAAAAACAATATAAAAGATGAGTAGAAATAAAAAAGAATTAGAAGGCGTTACACTTCTTGGCAATCAAAACACAAAGTATGAGACGGACTACAACCCATCTGTACTTGAAACGTTCGTGAATAAGCATCCACAGAGTGAATATCTTGTGACATTCAATTGCCCAGAGTTTACTTCACTTTGCCCAAAGACAGGGCAGCCAGACTTTGCAAAGATTGTAATCAATTACATTCCTAATGAAAGAATGGTGGAGAGCAAGAGTTTGAAACTCTATCTCTTTAGCTTCCGTAACCATGGAGACTTCCATGAGGATTGCGTAAATATCATTAAGGAGGACTTAGTAAAGCTGATGAATCCTAAGTATTTAGAAGTCATCGGCATCTTTATGCCAAGAGGTGGTATTTCTATCTACCCAATGGCTCAGTATGCCGATAAAGAGCACAAAGAACTTGCTTACCAGAGAATGTTGTCATGCTTTAAGAACCAGTAATAAAAAATAGCAGATTATGAAAGATTCATTGATTATTGTATCAGGAGGTATGGACTCTGTAACTCTCCTGCATGAGAAAAAAGAGAATATCGCATTGGCTATCTCTTTTGACTATGGTAGTAACCATAACAAGAAGGAGATTCCTTTTGCAAAGTTACATTGCGAGCGTTTGGGCATCAAGCATATTGTTATCTCTCTCGGTTTTATTCACGAATACTTTAAATCCTCTCTTCTTGAAGGTGCTGATGCCATCCCAGAAGGCAACTATGACGATGAGAATATGAAATCTACTGTCGTTCCTTTCCGCAATGGCATCATGCTCTCTATCGCTTGTGGAATCGCTGAAAGCAACGGATTGAAGGAGGTGCTTATCGCCAACCACTTTGGCGACCACGCCATCTACCCCGACTGTCGCAAGGGCTTCATCGATGCTATGTCCGAGGCTATGAAGAATGGTACTTACGAGGGTATTACTATTGACGCTCCTTATACCAATATCACCAAGACCGACGTAGCTCGCCACGGCAAGAAACTTGGCATCAACTATGCCGAGACTTGGAGCTGTTACAAAGGTGGTGAAAAGCATTGCGGTAAATGCGGTACTTGTATGGAACGCAAGGAAGCACTCCGTGATGCAGGTATCGAAGACCCAACGGAATACGAGGATGAGTAAGGCAAGTGGTAACACAAGAATGCTTACACCAAAGCAGAGACAGATGGATAAGGCTCGAAATGAATACGATGAAATCATTTCGAGACCTTCTGTTGATGCTTCGTTGTCATATTTCTCAGAGCAAACGGGTGCTCATGCTATCTTTATGGTAGGACATAATCATACTTCAACAATAGCTGATTCGGAGGCAGAGCTGGAGGTGGCAAAAGCTATCGCTAATAGTGGCATAGACGTAACACTAACACCCGAAGGTAACGGATATGAGATGTATGCCACTGCTATAAGACATAAAAGTAACGGGTTGGAGGTACACAGATATTCAGAAGGAAAGATAGCTACGTATACCTTTGAGCAGAAAACACCTACAGAAATTACATCTTCTGCCGAAAATTCTGTTCGCCTCGCCATTAATCACGCTAACGATAAACACGCACAGATTGCATTGATATATGATAAGCATAATCTTTTCCACAGAGAAGATATTGAGAAAGGGATGAAACTATATCAATCAAAGCATAAGGTTTGGAAAACGAAAGGTGTTAAAGCGGTGGTCGTGGTAAGTAGCTCAAAGAAAGTGTATGAACATCATTTCGATGAATAAAAAGCAAGGAGCATAAGGCGATGCCACCATACTGTGCTCCCAAGATAAAAATCGGGCTGCTGACATCCTCGCTACCGATTCCCCTTTATGGGTCGCAAAAATAAGAATAAAAATTGAAATAACAAAATAAAGGAAAGAAAAATTATGTATTATGTATCAAAAAAGATGGAGATTGCCGCTTGCCATAAGCTTAATCTCTCTTACGAAAGTAAGTGCGCTAACATTCATGGACACAACTGGAATATCACTGTTTATTGCAAGGCAAAGGAGCTGAACGCCGATGGAATGGTGATGGACTTCAAACATATCAAGCAGAAGATTCACGGCTATCTCGATCACGGCAATCTTAATGATCTTCTGCCTTTCAATCCTACAGCAGAGAATATCGCCAAATGGATTGTCTCTCAGTTCTCAGAGTGCTACAAGGCAAAGGTGCAGGAGAGCGAGGGCAATATCGCCGTCTATTGCGATGATTCCAAGATTGACAGAAAGGAGGCTCTCTAATGGCTAAATATAAGGTAAATGAAATCTTTTACTCTCTTCAAGGTGAGGGAAGATGGGCTGGCCGCCCTGCTATCTTTGTCCGCTTCTCGGGATGCAATCTAAAGTGCCCTTTCTGCGATACGGATTTCAAAGACTTCAAGGAAATGGGCAAAATTGATATTTTGGAAGCTATTCAGAAGGTTGGCGGTAATTGCAAGTTTATTGTATTCACTGGCGGCGAACCTACTTTGCAAGTAGATAAGGAGCTTACGTTCTTGCTCCAAAAGCGGGGTTACTATCTCTCGATAGAGACCAACGGAACACATAAGATTCCAAACGGTATTAATTGGGTTACTTGCTCACCGAAGTGTCTGTTCGTAAAGAATGCGCAGCCTATCGTAAAGAATGCGCATGAAGTTAAAGTGGTGTTCGATGGTAAGCACGCAATTGATGACTTTGGCATTGATGCCGAATACTATTACGTGCAGCCTTGTGACACTGGCGATAAGGCTAAAAACGCTGATATTTTAAAACAAACGGTTGCTTTCGTTAAGGCTCACCCTAAGTGGTCTTTGTCGCTCCAACAGCAAAAGATTATTAATGTTAGATAAATCGCATTGCTTATGAGCAAGGAAAATAAAACAGAGTATCGTCCTCTATGTTTTAAATGTGGGGGGATTATGTTGGGATAGCTCCGCTCCTCGCAATGACGATGAGAATGCCATAACGGATTGGTATCATTGCATGAAGTGTGGCACTTCTTATGAAGTTACAGAGCCAAGCGAGGAAGAAAAAGAAGAAAAAGAAGATTACAAAGATTATTGGAAATAGATTCAGTTATGGAAAAGATTACAAAAGAACAGGCAGAAGAACATATCAAAGACCTTTTGCGCTACATCGGTGAAAACCCAGAGCGTGAGGGCTTGAAAGGTACTCCCGACCGCATCGTTCGTATGTGGAAGGAGATATTTAGAGGCTATGACCCTTCGCAAAAGCCAAAGATTACCACATTTCAAAATGGTGCTGACGGTTTGGGCTGCGACAGTATGGTTATCGATCAAGGCGACTTCCATTCTAACTGTGAGCATCACGGAGTGTGGTTTTGGGGAAAATATTGGTTCGCATATATACCGAATCCGAAGGGCAAGATTCTTGGTATCTCCAAGATTGGGCGTGTCGTAGATTATTGCTCGGCTCGCTTACAGATACAGGAGCGTTTGGTACACGATATTGTGGAGATGCTCAAAGAGGCACTGAGTGACGAATATCCACCACTTGGCATTGCTCTCGTAATGAAAGGACATCACTCTTGCAAGGAATTCAGAGGAGCAAAGAAGAAAGGCATTATGACATCTTCCTATCTTGAGGGTGTCTTCAAGGATGATGCCTTACTAAGGGCTGAATTTATGAATCTTGTGAACGGAGATAAGTATGAAGGTTAAATCTGTCAAAAGAAACATCTTAGAGAAAGTGGGGTTTCTGCTTCCTCTGAGGAAACTTCTATCCGCTAAGGATAAGGTTGGAATTATGGAACAATTCTTGATGATGCCGATGAGCAAGATACGGAGCTTGCAACAAGATGTCGGCCAGCCGTCTTTCGTCCAGCAGATTACGACATTGCTCTATAACGATAACCTCAGAGAGTACTTTGACGTGCTCAAAATGTGCCGAGAAATGGCGAGGGAAGAAAAGCAAGGAAAAGATGGCTTTTTGGAATAAAAGTCATGGCAACGAATATTCAACGTATAAAATGCAATAATATGCCATTATCACACAATGAGGAACAAAGAGCGAAACAGCTCGCAAACCTCAAAAAAGGAACTTTTAAAAAAGGACAGTCGGGCAACCCGAAAGGAAAGCCACCAAGACCCAAGACGATGTCGATGTTTATTGACGAAATGAAGGAGAAGGGTTACGAAGTGCCTTCCTCTCAGATAATTGCGGAGGCATTTCTGTATATTGCTGCACTGCCAGAGGATGAGTTGAAAGCGGTGCTAGCTGACAAAAAACGCCCAATGATGCAACGCATCATCGCCAAGGGAGTGCTTGACAAGAAAGGTATTGATGTGCTTGACCGCATCATTGATAGAGCCTACGGCAAGATACAGCGTATTGACCTCACAAGCAAGGGCGAGCAAATTAAGCCAAACCCATTACAAATACACTTCGTGTCAAATTCAGATGATTATAATAAGGTTCTCGCCGAGATTCAGAAAGAAAAAGAAAGAAAGGACGCCGAGCCTGAAAGAACTGAGGAAGAATAAGATTATGGCAAAAACAAGCGGAAGAACAAGGATGAGCACTGGAAAATCCTTTGAATGGTCTCATAGTGAGTCTTTTGAAGATATATTGCATGATGCGCAGCAAATTTTTAAGAAGGAAGCTACAGACGGGCTTGGCAACTTTATGCAAAGAAAACCGAAGAAGGTTTCTGATGCCGAATACGAGAGATTGCTTAAAAGCGGTGAATATATAGAGGTTGTGCACGGAAGTGACGCAAAAGGCATTGAAGATTTGGTAAATGGCAAATATTATATCAATAATGATTTGCACGTTACTGGCTTTGGTTATTATTTTTCAAAGGAGAAGGCTGTTGGTGAAGGGTATTCTGCTGAAAAAGGCAAAAAAATGCTTACTGCTCTCATAAAGAAAAGCGATATTTTACCACAAGCTAATATCACGAAAGAAGAAAGGGAAGCGGGGTATAATCATTATCTTGGTTATTCGCCAACATTAAAAAATAGCAAGCCACTTGATTCTATGTATAAAAAGGAATTTTACAACACATCTACAATCGCAGCACGTAAAGGATACAAAGCGGTAACAAGTAAGAGCTATAATGTCGTTGTGATTGATAGAAGTGCTCTAATTGTAAGAAAAAAGGATAAGTAGTTATGGCAAAAAGTAGTGGAAGCATAAGAATGAAAACACCAATATCTAATGTTGATAAATTCCTTTTGGGAATATGAGCCAAGAGAAAAGCTCTATCGGTAATCAGACTTTATTCGAGGCAAGAAACAATAGATTAACTTATGATTGTTTTTTTAAATAAGAAAAAGAAAAATTTATCTTGTTAGATAATAAAGAAATATATGCCACACGTATTTTTAGCAAAGAATTATATGAGGGTCAAAGCTGCTAAGGAAGCAGGTTTTACGACCTGCTCGTTGCAAGGGTCAAGCCGCAGCGCCAAGACGTATAGTACTGTGCAGTTCCTTTGTATGTGTTGCTTTAAGAATGCTGGAACGACTGTTTCCATCATACGTGCTAGTATGCCCTCTATCAAACGAACCGTCTATCGTGACTTCAAGGATGTGATGCTTTCCTTTGGATGGTGGGCGGATAAGGCAATGAACAAATCGGAGTTCGTCTATACTTTTCCAAATGGCTCATGGATTGAGTTCTTCTCAACTGACAATGAGCAAAAGTTGCGTGGCTCCAAGCGAAAAATACTATTCGTGAATGAGGCTAACGAGCTATCATTTATAGAATGGCAGCAGCTACAGATGCGTACTACTGAGTTCTCTATACTCGACTATAACCCCTCATTCTCGGAAGATCATTGGATAAACCTGGTTAACGAGGAGAAGTGTACCTATTGGTTCATATCCACCTATAAGGATAATCCATTCTTGGAGCCTAAAGTGGTCGCTGAAATAGAGAGCTTGCAATGGAAGAACCCTAGTCTATGGCGAATATATGGGCTTGGGCAGCGTGCAATAGTTGAGGGCCTTGTATTTCCGAATATCATAGTTGATGACTATATACCGATAGAGGCGCGCAGGCATCATTATCGCGGAATGGATTTCGGTTATTCTTCAGACCCGACTGCTATTGTAGATGTATATATATATGGCAAGAATATCTATATAGACGAAGTATGCTATCAGACACAGATGCTGTCTTCTGATATAATCAGTGTATTAAAAGAAGATAAAGAGAATATAGAAGTCATATCAGAGAGTGCTGACCCGCGCTTGGTTGATGAGATATACAATGCGGGTATCGATATAAAACCTGTAAAAAAATTCCCTGGGTCTATACAGGCAGGTATCATGAAAATGCTTGAATTTTCTATCCATGTTACACAAAAATCTGTCAATGCAAAAAAAGAGCTTAACAATTATACTTGGAGACAAGATAAGGAAGGGAAATGGCTAAACGATCCAATAGATATGTATAATCACATAATTGATGCGGTTCGCTATGTTGTACTGGAGAAAATTCTGGGGGCCTATGGCAGTGGAATGAGCGCAAGTGAAATATTAGGAATTATCTAAAAACCTAAATATTTTTTAGCAAAAAGGCGTTATATTCATAGTTTTTTATTAATTTCGCGATATAAAACTAATAAAAAATAAGATTATGGCAAAAACAAGCGGAAGAACAAGGATGAGCACTGGAAAAGCAGAAAGCACAGCTCTGCCGATTTCGGCAAATGTTGAAAATATTAGAAGTATAAAGGGGCTGTCTCTTGTAAAAGACACAAGTGACGATGTGGTTATAAATGGCGTTTTAATTTACGGAGATGCGAGAATAGAAAGGCTGCGAGGGAATATTTCAAGAGAAGATTATATGCGCAATATGCAAAGAAACCTAATTTCAAAAAATCCACAATTCAAAAAGCAGATAGACAATATTCACTTTAAGGATAAAGGCAGCGGGGTCTATGCAATTGATACAAAGATAGGCGGAGGACAGATAGAAGTTGAAGATGGCTACTTAGGCGAAAGGACTTACCATACACATGTATGGAACGCTACATTTAATATGTTTGAGGATACAAAATGGGGAACACTTAATACTGCTAAAGAATATATTAAAAATAAATTAAAAGGCCTGTAATTGAATGTTGATATTATATTAAGAATTGTTGGGTAAGGGCGCGACGCATTGTAATCTGCGTTGCGCTTTTGTTTATACACAGTTTTATAAACTATCTATAAAATTACATACACTCCGTAATTTTGTGGTCAAAGAATACAAGATATGAAGAAGATAACAGAAATAATATCTGCCAGGGATGCTAATACCGTGCATACATTGCTAACGGCTTGCAAGCCAGAGATACCATTAAAAGAGCTTGATGAGCAATGGGAGCCGAGAAAACATCGTGTCTTTGACAGGGACTATCGCAAAGATAAGATAGTCAAGGTGCCATCAGGGAAAAAAGACCCCACAACAGGAAAAGAAATATATGTAGATAAAAAAGTCGAGCGTGTCAGAATTGCTATCCCGGCACAGCGGTCTCTTGTAAATCTTGCTGTTGGTTTCCTGTTTTCCAATAATGTCACATATAAGGCCACCTCACATGGAACGAAAGTGGCAAAACTTGACAGCAAGCAGCAGCAACTCTTTGACGCGCTCAAGCATTGCTACTATGACAACAAGCTGAAGTACTTTGACAAGAGGCTCGCCCGCTTGATATTCAGGCAGAGAGAGGCAGCAGAGCTGTGGTATATGACAACAGACGACAGCGGGCATCTCGCAGGAGGCATAAGGGTACAACTGTTAGCGCCGGCATTGGGCGACAGGCTATATCCCCACTTTGACAACTATCACCGGATGGACGGATTTGCCCGTGAATATAAAGTATATGATGAATTGGGAAATGGTGTTATCCATTTTGATGTATATACAGACAGATATGTATATCAGTATATCAACGGTGACAGCGGCTGGCAGCTGCAAGCAGCCAAGGCACATGGCTTTACAAAGGTTCCTGTAGTTTATTACGCCGTGGAGAAAGCGGAATGGGAAGATATGCAATGGGCT
>ERZ808292.350-NODE-350-length-11110-cov-10.144640_pt1 | contig 11110 bp, 8 predicted proteins | sample MGYA00521275_ERZ808292 | MGnify/ENA primary metagenome ERZ808292 (study PRJEB31516, sample SAMN03275613) | gut metagenome | biome: mammalia-associated habitat; material: feces | host: Papio cynocephalus | place: Kenya | collected 2012-07-26 ... | reverse complement strand
GACGCGGACAACAGAACTATGATTATCACGGGTCCGAATATGGCGGGCAAATCGACGTATATGCGACAAGTCGCAATCATCACGCTTATGGCGCATATCGGTTGCTTCGTGCCGGCAAAATCCGCAAAAATCGCCTTGACGGACAGAATTTTCACGAGAATCGGCGCAAGCGACGATTTGAGCGGCGGTCAAAGTACGTTTATGGTCGAGATGATAGAGGTCGCAACGATATTGAACTATGCCACGTCGTCGAGCCTTCTCGTTCTCGACGAAATAGGTAGGGGAACGTCTACGTTCGACGGACTGTCGATTGCGTGGGCGGTGCTCGAATACATAACCAAAAACATCAAAGCTAAAACGTTGTTTGCAACGCACTTCCACGAGTTGACCGAACTCGAAGATTTAGAGGGCGTAAAGAACTATCGCGTGCTCGTGAGTAGGGCAAACGACACAATCGTGTTCTTGCACAAAATCGTAAGCGGCGGCGCATCGCAAAGTTTCGGTATCGAGGTTGCCTCGCTCGCAGGCGTTACGAAATCGGTTATCGACCACGCAAAGAGCATAATGCACTCGCTCGAAGAAGACTCGAAAAACAGAGACACCAACGAAATGCTGTTGAGTTCGGCAAAAAAGAACGTAACTGAGCAAGTGAGTTTGTTCGATACGCAATCGAGCAAGATAGAGCAACAAATCAGAGATCTCGACGTTGACAATCTCACGCCGCTTCAAGCATTGACCGTGCTTTGCGATCTCAAAAAACAACTCGAAGACTAAAACATTTACAAAAAACCGCAAAAATTAGAATTGTTAGGTAGTATATGAGCAAAATTAACGTACTTGAACCAAACGTATTCAATATGATCTCGGCAGGCGAGGTTGTCGAAAGACCGTCGTCGGTCGTGAAAGAACTCATTGAAAACTCGATAGACGCAGGTGCGAGCGAAGTTTCCGTTTACGTCGAAGACGGCGGAATCCGCAAAATTCAAGTCAGCGACAACGGAATCGGCATCGAGAAAGATGATATGCGCAAAGCATTCTTGCCGCACGCCACAAGCAAACTCAAAAATATCGTAGATCTCGACAGCCTTTCGACTCTCGGTTTCCGAGGCGAAGCACTTGCAAGTATATCGTCCGTCAGCGAAGTCACGCTTTCGTCAAAGAGCAAAAATCAAGATATTGCTTCAAAAATTACGCTTTCGGGCGGAAAAGTCACGTTCGAGGGCGACGATTCGAGAGCAGAGGGAACGGTTATCAGCGTCGAAAACTTATTTTTCAATACGCCTGCGCGCCTCAAATTCCTCAAAAAAGGCGTAAGCGAACTCAACTACGTAAAAGACGTCGTTAGAATGTTGATTTTGGCAAATCCGTCCGTCAGAATCGAACTTTCAAACGAGGAAGGAACGTTGCTTCGCAACGAGGGCGGCACGCTTTCCGACGCGATTTTCTCGGTTTACGGCGCAAAAACCGCCGACAATCTTCTTGAAATCTGCGACGAGTACGGCGGCGCGATAAAAGTTTCGGGCTTTACTTCAAAAGTTGACTATACGAAGACAAACAGAACATATCAGACGATCATCGTAAACGGCAGAGCGGTCGAGGATCAAACCGTTCAAACCGCCGTCGAAAAAGCGTATTCGGAATATTTGATGAAGCGCACGTATCCTATGTTCGTTTTGGATATTTTGATGCCGTTCGACGACGTTGACGTCAACGTTCATCCTTCGAAAACGGAAGTCAGATTCAGAGATAAACACGCGGTTTTCAGCGCGGTTTATCACACAGTGCAAAACACGATAAACAACAGTTTGAAAAACGTTGCCTTTGGCTTCGATGTCGAGCAAAATCCGACTGAAAACACGCAAAACGCCACTAAACAGAGCGATTTTTCAAACAATTTCGACGTTGAACCCGTGCGTAAACCACAAGTGAATTATGCGCAGTCGGCCATCGATACGTCAAAACTCTTCAGCGGAAAAACCACGCCGAAAAACTATTTCGGATTCGATATTCCGAGCAGAAATTCAGATTCGGTGCTTAATGATACGCACGTATCTTTTGCAAATGATTTTACGCATAGTTTAAATCGTTTAGACGGCGTAGAATCCGTTGCTTGTGACGATAACGGCATTTTAACAACAGAAAAAGAAAACGACGATTACGCGGTATTCGACGGAAAAATCGTCGGACAGATTTTCGATACGTACATCATTTGCGAACGCGGCGATCTCGTTTATCTTATCGATCAACACGCCGCGCACGAAAGAATTTTGTACGATAGAATCATTGATAAATTCAACGTAGAACACACGCAACCGCTTTTGATTCCGTTCAAATTGACAATGACGGGCGAGGAAAGCGAGTATTTTGAAAGAATCTTGCCGAATTTGCAAAATCTCGGTTTCGAGATAGGCAAAAGCGGAAGTGCGTACACGATAAACGCCGTGCCCGAACCCGTTGCGCAAGTCAATTTTTCAAAGTTTTTCTCGGATTTGTTTGCGAATATGCAAAGCGAAAGCGAATTGACGCTTCAAAATCTCTTGAAAGACAAACTGTGCCAGCAAGCATGCAAAGCCGCAATAAAAGGCGGTCAATCGCTCTCAAGAGCGCAAATCGAGCGCGTCATCAAAAACTACGTTGACGAAAACGGCAATCTTCCGACAAAATGTCCTCACGGCCGTCCCGCAGTCGTCGCATTCAGCGCAAAGGACATCGAAAAATTGTTTAAGCGCATAGTCTGACAAAATCGAATCTATAAAAACCTAACGACCAATCCGCATATATAAGGATAATATATATATAAATACGTAAATTATATTAATCCATATATAAGTAATATTAGGAAAGATCCCAAAAGTAATAAACCAACGATATGCACAATCGAACACGAATTCGAGAGCAAATCGAGAAAAACGAAATAATATGAGCAAAATTTATCCGCCGATTTACATCGCAGGTCCTACGGCTTCGGGAAAATCAGCACTCGCCGTGAAACTTGCCAAAATTTTCGACAGCGTGATTATATCCGCAGACAGTATGCAGATATACCGCACGCTTGACATCGGCACGGCAAAAGAAGATCCTGTCGTTCGTGCAAGGATTCCGCACAAACTCATCGACGTCGTAAATCCGAGCGACGAGTTTTCGGTTGCCGAATTTGCTCGCATGGCAAAAATCGAAATCGATAAAGCGCAAAACGAAGGGAAATTGCCAATCGTCGTCGGCGGTACGGGATTGTATTTTGAAGCGTTGCTTTATCCGATGAGTTTTTCAAACACGAACAAAAACGAGGAACTGCGCACAAATTTACAAGACGAACTTCAACGAATCGGCGCGCACGCTGTGCACGAAAAACTCGCAAATCTCGACCCCGAAACCGCAAATCGACTTCACGAAAACGATACGAAACGCGTTATTCGCGCGCTCGAAATCGTTTTAAGCACGGGAAAAACGCTTTCGCAAACGCAAGACGAACGCGAAAAACCCGACGTAATTATGGTTGCGCTCAACACGGATAGGCAGGCTTTGTACGAGAGAATCAACGCTCGCGTTGACAAAATGTTCGAGCAAGGGCTCGTTCAAGAAGTTTTGTCCGTCGGCGATTTTTCCTACCAATCGATGCAAGCAATCGGCTACAAAGAATTTGCGGATTGCAAGTTTACGGTTGAAAACGGCAAATTCGTCATCGAACAATCCGAACTCGACCAAATCAAGGACAAAATCAAGCAACATTCCCGCAACTACGCAAAGCGACAACTGACTTGGTTCAGAAAATACGACTTCGTAAAATGGTTCGACGTCGCCGACGCGGACGGCGCAATCGAATATATGACCGAAAAAATCCGAGAAAAAACCGTTGAAACATAAAAAAATTGCGACAAAATGCTCACTATAATCACGAAAATTCACAACAAAACTAACGGAATATAATCACGTTTACCGCAAGTAAAATCAAACAACAACTAAAACAAGATATACAAAATCTCAAAAATCAATCGAAACACAACCTAAAAAGGCAAAAAATATGGACAAAATATCGGCAAAAAATCTCGTAATCGAATGTGAAAACGAACTCAAAGAACAATACGCTCGTCTTGACGACATCGCGCTTTACAATCAAAAGAAAGTTCTCGACGCGTACAAAAATCAATCAATTCAGGCACGCCATATGTTCGGAACGACCGGTTACGGCTACGACGACATTGGCAGAGATATGCTTTGTAGGCTTTATGCGGACATTTTCAATGCCGAAAGCGCAATCGTTTCGCCGAATATCGTGTCCGGAACGCACGCTTTGACGCTTATGCTTTTCGGCGTTTTGCGTCCAGGTGACAAACTTTTGGCGGTTTCTGGTATGCCTTACGACACTTTAACCGACGTTATTTTGGCGGATAAAAAAGGTTCTTTGAAGGATTTCGGAATCAAATTCGACAAAATCGACTTGAAAACCAACCCCGATTTAACGCCGGAATTTGACTATGAAGCCATCGAAAACGCGCTTAAAACCGAAAAAATCAAGGCTGTTTTTGCCGCAAGAAGCCGCGGATACCGCCTTAGACAAGCAATCAGCGTCGAAAACGTCGAAAAACTCGTCAAATTCGTCAAGAAAATCAGCCCCGAAACGCTTGTTTTGATTGATAATTGCTACGGCGAATTTGTCGAAAAAATCGAACCGACCGACGTCGGCGCAGATTTAATTGCAGGTTCGCTCATCAAAAATATCGGTGGCGGAATCGCGCCCACAGGCGGCTATATTGCAGGAAAATCGCAACTTGTCGAGCAAGTTTCCTATCGTTTGACCGCGCCTTCGCTCGGTATGGAAGAAGGTTCGTACGCCTACGGTTATTTGCCGTATTATCAAGGTTTGTTTCTCGCGCCGTCTGCGGTCAAAAATGCGCTCAAAGGCTCGCTTTTGTTTGCAAAAACCTACTCAAAACTCGGTTTTGAGACGCTTCCGCGCGACGATATGAAGCCTTACGACATCGTTACGAGCATCAAACTCGGCTCTGAAGACAAACTTATCGATTTTTGCGGCGCAATTCAAGAGATTTCGCCAATTGACAGCAACGTAAAACCTTTGCCGTGGGATATGCCGGGATACCAAAATCAAGTAATTATGGCTGCCGGCGCATTCGTTCAAGGCTCGTCAATCGAATTGAGCGCGGATTCGCCGATAAAAGAACCATATATCGTCTACGTTCAAGGCGGCTTGACGTACGAACACGCATATTTAGCGGTTTTGCACACGCTCGAAACCTTGAATTTCGACTGAAGCCTCGCAAAAGATTGCTAAAAAATCACCGAAAAATCGCTTAAAATCGTCAAAAAAAACTCGAAAACAACCTAAAATACGACGTTAAAAATGCAAATTTAACTTAAAAATAAAATATACTTGCACGATTATAAACCGAAAAATGCCGTCTAAAATCCTAGTAAAACGATAGAGAAATCGACGGTTTTTCGGCAAAATACGGATTTTAACGAGCAATACCAAAAAAATACATAATAGAATCGGTCGAAAAACACCGAAAAACAAGCAATGTAAATCAACTTAAAATCGGTCGCAAATTCAAAATAATTGAGATTCAAAAAAACCGCATATGATAATTTGTAAAATATTTTACGAAATTATTGTGATTTTTGAAAATCCTCTATTTAGTGCATATTTTATCGCTTTCTCTGCGTAAAGCTGCGATTTTGCGAATAGTTGATTCGATGGAAAAGCAGTAAAATTTGCATTTTCTGCGCAACTTTTCTCTACTGAACTATTGCCACATAGCACCGATAATATGTATTGCCTTCTATTTTCGATTGTAGAGGCATTTTGAAGCAATCTATTTACTACTCGGCATATTTGCTCAATAGTAAGATTGTTTGCAATCTCGGCGAAATCAGAGCTTCGATACATCACCCCGTTATATCTTCGAGGACGAACAGAAACGCAAGCTTCGGACAATGTTTCCAAAACCTCGTTTATCAATGAATCGTGCAAGCCGTTATATGCGCCCGCTTTATTCATTTTTTCTTTTAATATATTTAGCAAGCTTATATAATTTTCATTTACATTATCATTTTCATTAGGTTTCGCTTCGGTTTCGGTTAGGTTTTCGTTAGGTTTTGTTTCGGTTTCTTCCTTGCGAGGTCTACCGCCTTTGCAACCGTTTTCATACTTTGCACGATTTGCCAGAAGCTGAGGTTTTACAAGCAAAAAAACGGCGAGTTCTACCCCCTGCAAATCTACTTCGATATTTTCAAACGCAAACTTAAATATTGCGTCGTAAATCTTTGCTTGATTTTCAAGTGGTAATACGCTTATAGCCTCATAAAACGAGCCATAAAAAACGAATGAGTTACAAGTTAATGTTTTCCTTTCCATAATGCCACCTATATGTTAAATTATTTTTAGACTGTCGAGCCAAATGCAAAGCTCGGTAATCGTCCGGAACGAAATATATGTGCTTCCCTTACGAGCGCTTGCGTACGAGCTATAATACATAACTCGATAGCAATGCTTTGAAGTTCGGTAAATGCAAACTTGGGCGAATGTATAGCGATACAAGCACCGATAACATATAAACGCTTCCGTGCAGCAATCTACCTTGAATCGCTTTGAAAACGTTATCGTATGCGACAATATCTCTAATTGAAGCCGAGTTGCACCCACTACATCACCTCACGCATTCTACAAAATAAAGAAGCCGTGCAAGGCTCTAATTTACACGGCTTCTCTATCTCATATAGGTAAATGGAATACAAAGAAATACGAGTATTAGAGCCTTGTACGCTTGTTAAGCGTAATTATAATATATACGCTTGATAAGCGTATGTCAAGCAAAAATACACTTAATAAGCGTATAATTTTTTTGAGGTGAAAATATGATAACCCTAAACGACATTCAAAAACGACTTGCAACCGCCATACAACAAAGCGGTAAAACGCAAACGGAAATCGCAAAAGCAATAAACGTAAGACAACAAACAGTATCGCACTATGTCAAAGGCGATATTATGCCGAGCCTTGACACGTTCGCAAATCTTTGCGCGTATCTCGACATAGACAGCAACGAGATTCTCGGCATAAAATAGTCTAATTTTTTAGACTACATACAAGCAATGCAAATAGTCTATTATTTTAGACTATACTAAACCGATACTAAAATTTATTTGAGTACTCAACTTTATTTGAGTATTTTTTTTTAGTCATATTTGAATAAGTCAACACAAAATTAGACAATTATAATAGACTATTTTTTAGATAATACTCAACCTTATTTGAGTAATCAAAGCAAAGGCGGAAAGCGTCAGCGCAGATTATCTGCTAGGACTTAAAGAATATTAAAAAAGTATTAAATCAGTACACAAATCGTATTTGCAAGGACAAATTGTCCAAGACGGCAAGGACAAATTGTCCAAGACGAAAAAGACAGTTATATACAAAGTATATAAAAGCAAAAAAACGCAATGTGTAAAATGACTATTTTATAGGCGTTATACGTGGGTACGCCTACGCGCGCACGCGTGCGCGCGTAAAAGAAAGGTAATCCAGGAACAGACGGAACCAAAGACAACCGAACGTTTGCGGTTTTCTTTGAAGCTTTCGACAACTTCAAGACGGTTACCGCTTAAAACTCTTACTTTATTCAACAATCGTTGTTTTAAGCGGTGCTAATAAATAAAAGCGGGACACCTTTATAAAAAGTTTTTCCGATAACCCTTGCAAAGTATTCTATAAAACACATACAACGATAAAACACGAACAACCGATAAAAAACATCATATGCGCAACAACAAAGCGTTAATCTTCCGCTCTTCGAGCGTGCTACGCTGTCGCTAAATCAAACGAAATCGTTTGATACCTTGTCGGCGGTGGGATTGAGGGGCGTTAAACGCCCCCCTCATACACCCCCCAACCGCAACGACTACAAGCCAAACAAAAGGCGATACCAAAAAAGGCACAACAAAAAAAGGTACGATAGTTCTCTATCGTTCCTTTTTGAGTACGTCAAATGCGAAGCTGCGATTTTACGAATAGTTTCTATACGGGTTAAGCATCAAAATTTCCCCTTCTTTCGCGAAAAATTTTGTTTCAATGTCTAATTTTTATAACGTTGCACTCTGGCGATATACTTTTGAGTTTTTGGACTTCTACTGAATATTGAGTTTGACTTCCTCTTTTGCCAAGCTTCTTTTTAATTTTGAAGTTGCATTTTCCTTTTTGACCTACTTGCTAATTTGAAAATTTGAAAATCTTGGATTTTATGTTATAAAAATTGCGTACGTGTGGACGCTACTCTGTCTATGTTAAAATTGATATTTTACGATGTCAAATTAATATTACTTATTTTAACATATTTTCGTACGTGCGCTTCATAGTGAGCGAGTCGAACATTTGCGTGCCGGCGGATTCGCTCAAAACGTGAGGCGTAAGATTGTTTTTGACAATCACTTCACAAAACGGTTCAAATTCAGGTCCGTAGATATTGTCGGCAAAGGTCAAATGCTTAATTTCGCCTTTTGCGCCGTACATAATCTTACTGAAATGGACGTGCATATTTTTCGTCTTTTCTTCGCCGAGTCCGTCGAAAATGTCATCAATGATACGTTGAAAATCGTCGGAAGTTTTCAATGCGCCGCCCCAAAGGCTGTTGACGTGACCGAAATCGACGCACGGATAAACGTTCGGGGCGAGTTTGCAAAGTTCTATAACTTCACTCACCGTGCCGATTTGCGCTTGTTTTCCCATAGTTTCGGGGCAAACGATCAAATCTTCGTCGCCGTTTTGTTTTATAGCGTCGAGTGCGCGCGCAAAATTGTCAAGTGTGCGTGCAAACGCTTCGTTTCGAGGTTGTTTACCTTCTGCACCGGGGTGAAAAACGCATCTTTGACCGTGAAAATGTCTGAGTGCTTTGAGCGAACTTGTGAGATAATTTATAGAATTGTCCGCTTTTTCCTGCTCGACTGAGGCAAAATTTATGAAATACGGCGCGTGAACGCTGATTTCGATACCGAATTTGTCGGCTTCGTCCCCTATTGCTTCTGCGGTTGGTTCGCTTATGCGAACACCTTTGCCGAAGGAATATTCAAACAAATCGAGTCCTTTTTCTCTCAACCATTGCGGCATTTGAAGCGTCGCGGTCAATCCGTCTTTTGCAAACTGTTCGTCGTGTCCGGACGGTCCGAACAATGCTACGTTACTTTTATTTATCATTTGTCACCTCTAAAAAGCAAACTGTCTGCGTGATTGCGCTCGAAGTCGTCAAGAATTTTTATCGCATTGACCTCGTCATTGTCGAGTTGTGCTTTCAACTCGGCTTGAGAGGCGAATTTGACAATATCGCGCATTTTTTCGATGAAATACACGACGATATTTTTGCCGTATAAGTCACCTGAAAAATCTATTATATAAGTCTCAACGGATATGGAATTATCCGAAAACGTGGGTTTCGTGCCTACGTTGGTCATAGATTTGAAAATTTTGCCGTCAACCTCGCAAAAAGTCGCATATATGCCGTTTTCGAGTTGCAAACGCGATTCGTCGGGTGCGATGTTGGTTGTCGGAAATCCCATTCCCGTGCCTTTGTGGCGTGCGTGCAACACTTCACCGCTCATAAAATACGGCAAAGCGAGATATTCGTTGAGTTTGTCGACTTGACCGTTTTTCACGTACGATTTGAGTTTCGACGTTGAGATTTTCACGCCGTCCGACGTTTCAAAAGGCACTACGCAGAGCGAAATACGTTTGCTATCGCAATATTCGCGAAGCAAATCGACGTTCCCTGCCGCGAATTTGCCGAACGTGTAATCCGCACCGACGAAAATCGACTTTACGTTGAAATTCGACGTCAACACATCGAGAAAATCGAGCGGTGACAAACTTGCGAATTTATCGTCGAACGATGCGCCGATAACGACGTTCAAACCGCATTTTTCAAGCACTTTTACTCGATCGGAAAAACAATATATTTGTTTTTCGTTGCCGAAAAGGACGTTCGGATCGTTCGTGAACGTCAAAAGCGCACTTTCGATTCCGTTTGATTTGGAATACTCGATTACACGCTCGCAAAGTTTTTGATGTCCTTTGTGGATACAATCGAAAAAGCCGAGCGCAAGCGCAACGGGAATATCGTATCGTTTTTCAAAGTCGAGGATTTTCATACTTTTCACAGCCTCGTTTTCATATGTAGCAAACCGCTTGCGCACTCGCCCATACCGAGCACTTCACCGCCGCATTCGACGACGAAATCGCCGAGCAGCAAATTGTCGACTTTTATGCATACGCCGTTCAAAACCTTGCTCGTTTGCGTATCGTCGATTTGCACTTTTTCAAAACTTTTCAATGCACAATCTATCGGTTTTAGACACTCTAACGGCATTTTTTCAAAATTATCGAGCGAAACGGAATCGCAAATTTCAAAATCTCCGCTTTTGATTCTGCATATCGACGACATATAAGCAACCGTGCCGAGCGAAGCGGCAAGGTCGCGCGCTATCGAGCGAATATACGTTCCGCTCGAACACGCAATTTCAAACGCGTACTCGTTTTTTTTGAGCGCATACGGTGTGCCGTCTATATCGCAATCCACCGTTTTGACGTAATATACGGTCACTTTTTTCGGTTTCAACTCGACTTGAATACCTTTGCGTGCCAAGTCGTACGCCCTTACGCCGCCTACGGATTTTGCCGAATACTGTGGCGGAATCTGCTCGACGTCGCCGATGATATTTTTTGTCGCTTCGTCTATTTGTTTTCTTGTCGGAATAACGGAACTGTTTTCGACCACCTTGCCGGTACAATCGAGCGTATCGGTCGTTTCGCCGAAAACGAAAGTTGCGCGATACACTTTGACTTTTTGCTGCATATAATCGAAAAGCCTTGTCGCAGTTCCGACGGCAATCGGCAAAACGCCCGTACCGATTGGGTCGAGAGTGCCGAGATGTCCGACTTTTTGCTTTTCGCCGCTGACTCTGCGCAGAATTCCGCGCACTTTGACAACGACGTCGCTTGAAGTCATACCGTATGGTTTGCTGATGTTGACAAAGCCTTTCATATTAGAATCAAAATGTAATTTTGACAAAATACCCTGTTAGATTCTGTCTTTTGCGAGTTTTACGA
>ERZ808292.345-NODE-345-length-11311-cov-15.757018_pt1 | contig 11311 bp, 5 predicted proteins | sample MGYA00521275_ERZ808292 | MGnify/ENA primary metagenome ERZ808292 (study PRJEB31516, sample SAMN03275613) | gut metagenome | biome: mammalia-associated habitat; material: feces | host: Papio cynocephalus | place: Kenya | collected 2012-07-26 ... | reverse complement strand
GTGCCTGCGATGAGCGTGCAGAACAAGCCTTGCGCCATACCCGAAAACGCGTCGATAAAGTAGCGTTTGCAGTACTTTTTGACAACTTCGAGTACCTTTTTACCTTTGCTTTCTCGAGCGGAATACTCGGACAAGATTCCTTCTTTCTTCTCGCCAAAAACGTCTTGATCGCAACGATTTTCTTGTTCGCCATAAACGTCTTGATCGTCTGTGATTGTCGCTTGCGAAAGTTCCGTATCGGCGGTTTGCGCGGATACGAAATCCTCGCAAGTCAAAGAAGAATCTTGTGCGTTTTCACACGAATTATCGTCAAAAACGGGGCTTTTTTCAATGTTTTTATCGTCGTTTTTTTTCATTTTTCTGTCCGTTTGCATTGAAAATGCGGTTTATTCTATATATCGCCGAAACGGCGTTTTTGCGTTATTTACGATTCTGATTCGTTTGCAATCGTAGAATTTTGCGGTTTTTTATTCGATTTAAGCGTTTTTCGGAAATTTTTATATTTACCTTTGCGTTTTAGCGTTTAGCCCTTTTCGTTTCACTTGCTTTCGACGTCCACGATTTTCATTTCGGAAGACGGCGCGGTTGCGATTACGCTATCAGCGGTTTTGGGCGTGAAGTCCTCTTTTGCCATAATCTTCATAGCCGCCCCGACGCAAAGCGAAAACAGATTTTCCAAATCGGATTTGGAAAGTGATTTGTCGCGTTTTGAATAATCTTTTGCCAAAATCGTTGCGGTCGGATTGCCGTTTTTGGCAAACGCGTCCGAAATGAAACCGTGAAGTGAATTGAATTTGTGCAAAAGGGTGTCGTGGGGCATTGTGGAAACGGTTATGCCCTGCTCTATCGCGCTTGCGTGCACTGCGGACACGACGTCGATTGAAAAGTCGATGTTGCGCAAAGCGTCGCACTCTACCACTTGGAAGTTGTCGCTCAAAACGTCGCCTATTGCCAAAACTTTTGCCGAAGCAAATTCGGGGTGAGACTCCAAAAACGCGTTTGAGCCGCCGTGGCCCGAGTTTTCCGCGCCGAAGGAAACGTACACTATCTTGGTGTTGTCGGCAAGAAGTTCGGGTTGCTCGGCAAAATAGGCGTACGTTGCCATCGCAACAGCCGTCGCCACGCCGTTATTTTCGCGCGCGAAGCGTTCCATAGGCGAGAAGTGCAACACGAACGCCGCTATGCCGAAACTGCCCGACACGAACGGCAGAATGGTGAACGCGCTTATCTTTGCCGCGACGTTGTCGCCTTGCGTGCCGATTGCCATCTTCAAAATGCAGAACAGCACGAAAATGAACACGGACAAAGGCGCGATTATCATAAAGAGTTTTCTTACGAGATTGAAATCTTTTATGGGGCTTCCGAGGGTTGCGTCGTGATTGTCGCAGATGACGAGAGTGTTTTTGACGCTCTTTTCGTCCTTGCAACTTTCGCTGACGACGTTGTACGACACTTTTTTAGGCAGAATTTTGCCGAATTTACGATCACCTAAATACATAAGCATAAGCACGCTTCCGCCCGAGAGGAACATAACAAGGGACAATAACGTCACGAGCGCGCCCGCGACTCGTCCGCCTGCAAACGACACGAAATACACGACGTAGCAGAGCGCGTACCATATGCCCAAAAGCAAAAACGAGCCTCTGCCGAGCAACGGCGACGCGTTGAACGCCTCGAGACGAGTTTTCGCGTCGGTTTCGTCGTGAAGTCTGTTGCGGATTGCCCTTGCGCAAGCGGTTTCGTCCTTGCTTGCCGTGATACGGTGCGGATATTTTGAAAGTTCGTGCGAAAATTCCTCGACGAAATCCGTTGCGCTTTGCATATCCTCTTTGTTTATTACGCTGTGTTTTTCTTCAAAGCCTGTCATAGTTCTATTATAACACGCTTTTTTTATTTATCAACCTTGAAAGGAACATTGAAAAAACGCAAAAAGAAAAGGCGCAAACGCGCCTTCTCTTTTATGCTTTTAATCAGCAATTATGCTTTGGTGACGGTGAAAACGTACCAACCGGCAGTTTCTGCCGTGACACTGGCTGCGAGATCGGTGTAGTTTGCTTCATTGTAAGCCTTTGCGCCGAGTTTGACGGATACGCCAACGCCTGCTTCTGCGTTAACAGCGACGTTGAGAGTTGCCTCGATGCCGGTTGCTCCGCTGATGTTGAGGACGAGTTCAGCCGTGGAAGCGAACATTTCGTTGAGGAATGTTTTTGCTTTCTTTTCGCTGTCGGTTTCGTCACCGTAAGTCGTGCCTTTGACGGTGAGAGCCTCGGTGATATATCCGAGCCAGTTGTCTTTGTCAGCCGCGATGATGGAATCGGTGAACGGTTTTGCGCCCTTTACCCACCAAGTTTGACCGATGTAGTTGATTGCTGCGCCGACGGTGACGTAATTGTCTTCCAACAATTCGTTGTCGTTGGTCTTAACCGTGAGTTTGTCGCCCTTTGTGGAAAGAAGCGGAAGCACTTTGACAAAAGTTTCTGCCACTTTGGTGACGATCGGATCTTTTGCGTATTGTGCGCTTGCGTTGTCATCGGTCTTGGGCGGGAAGATTGCGTCGATTGCTTTCTTGACAAGGCCTTGGAATCCGCCGACGATGTCAAAGTTCTTCCATGCTGCACCCTTGAAGTCGGGGTTGATTGTGATGACTCTTTCTTGAGGATCTTTTGCAAGTTCTTCGGTGATGTTGCAAGAGAAGAATTTTGCCGCAAATTTATCGAGTTCGGTCGAATCGGTCTTGAAGAACGTATCTTTGATCCAAGTGTAAGCATAGTCGCCGAACAATCTGACGAGTGCGTCAACGATCTTAACGTCGCCGACTGTTGCCTCTTGATTGACGGTGAGTGCGAGGGTGCCGTCCTTGAAGGACGCTTTGACGATGTCGACCGCTTCTTTTGCGTCTGCTGCCTTGTAGGTCAAAGCCGCCGCTGCGACCGTGCCGTTGTTTTCGGTGTTCTTGAGGTCGAGTTTGCCGTTCAGCGTGAGAGCGAGAGTGCCGTCAAGTTTGATTTTTTTGAGGGCGCCTTTCATTGCTGTGTTGACTTTGGAGAATCTGTCGTAACCTTCTTTGTCGAATGCGGTTGCGTCGAGAGTTACGCCTTTGAGGTCGATTGCGACTGCTGCGTCGAGAACGACTTGGTCGGTGTATTGATCTCTTGCCTTTTCCATCGAGTTTTCGATTGCGCCTTCCGTTGCTTTTGCAAATTTAAGATCGGTGACGGTGATTGCTACGACGGGATATACGTCAACGGAATCTGCGTTTTCACCCTCAAGTGCGTGAATGCCCGCTTTGATTGTGAACGTGTCGATTTTGTTGTTCTTGGTTGTGAATTCAAGGAAGAGTTCCAACTCGTCGAGCAAATCGGCGAGACCTGCGGGAAGGCTGCTGCCGAACGCAGTACCGATCATACTGATTGTTCCGGAATCGAGTTGCGTCGTGTAAGTGGTGACATCGCCGACGGTTTTCGAGCCTGTTACACTGTTGTCAAAGAAAGCCGCTACGGTTTCGTTCGTCAAGATGTTCTTGATGTTGAGTTTTCCTTGCTCATCTATCGCACCTTCGATACCGATGCTTTGAAGTGTGCTGCCTATTGTACCGATGAGATCGTCACTGACATTGAAAACGCTCATAACGTCGCCGACAAGAGTGTTGAGGTTCCAACCATCACCCATTTTTGCGGTGAGAGCCGTGATGATTTCCGCAATCGATTTGCCTGCAACGGGCTTATCGTTGAAGATGAAGTTGTAGAAGCTCTTGTTGTAGGTTTCGTTTTGATAGTTGAACGGAATCTTGACGTTTTGTCCCGCATAGTCGATGTAGACGTTGTCTACGTCTTCCTCGTTGAAGAAGTAGTATGCGGTGAACCAGTTTTCCTCCGCGCTCGGATCGTAGATCTTTGCTTTGATTGCGGTGTTGGTGCTATTGTCCTTGCCGCTTGATCTGTCGAGAACGAGGTCGAGCAAGACGCCTACGTCTACGCTGTCTTTGACTTGTCCGTCAGTACTGCCGACAAAGTCAAGTTTTACGGTAAGACCAAGGCTCACTTTGAGGTCGTCGGTTTCGGCGATTTCTTGACCGCCGATTTCGGTGGATTGCTCCCAAAGCGTGTTGAAGAATGCCTTCACATTCGTGGTGTCGTTTTTATCTTGGTTGTCCGGCTCCGGGGTCGGCGTAGGATTATCATTACCCTTGTCGTTGCAAGCCACAAGCGCAAACACCAAAACCAACGCAAGAATCACGATGAGAAGTGATCTGATGCTGAGTTTTTTCATAATTGCCTCCTAATAATTTGCCATCGTTTGCAAACGCAACCTCTCGCGCATACACGCATAGTATGGTTACATTTGTAATAGATATTATATATTATAACAAAAATAAAGTCAATACGCAATAGCAATGCCGAAAGCCGTCGCTTGATTTTTTTGAAATTTTATTAGGAACAAAATGCGAATTTTGTCGAACGAAAAACAAAAAACGAACGTTGCGATGCAAAAACGAAAAAACCATAAAAGCGAAAACAAAAAAAGAGTCGTTGACGGAATATTCGCGGCGAAATATCAAAATATAACGTAAAACCAAAAACAAACGGCACTCGTTCGAGTGCCGTCGTGTTTTTTGTTTTTGAAAAGTCGTTAAGCGCTTATCGCGTCGGGAACGTCGGGCGCAACGTCTTCCCCTTCATCGGGCTTGCCTACGCCTATGCCGTTTTCTTCCGCCGCCTGCGCTCGCAAAATGCGATTGCGGGAATCCTCGGTGCGTTTGCGAGTCTTTTCGCCCATATCGCGGCATACGCCTGCGGCAACGATAAGAACCGAGCCGATTGCGCCGAAAATCGTCAGCCATTTGCACAGACCCGCAACATTGATGACCGCCATAAGCAAGTTGTCGCTGTCAACCCACGTTGCCTGCATATAGCCGAGCATGCCGTAAGGCGCGTTCATCGGGAAGAGGTTGATTGCAATCAAGCCGTCGTCGTCGATGCACAAGCCGACGCTGAGTTGCGCGCCGCCCGCAGCCGCCTTGACGACTTCGACGAGGTCTTCTTGCATAAGTCCGCCGACAGAGTCGATGAGCGTCGGGAATTGATCGAGAACGTTTTGCACAAGACCGTAGATTTGGCTGCCGAGCATATTTGCAACGTCGAGCGTTGTCAATGCCATCGGATCGCCGAGCATATCGAGAACGAGCCACGAAAGCGGACGTTTGGTCACGCCGTTTTCGTACATTTGCCAACCGTCTTTGTTGAAGCCGTACTTGACCTGTTTTTCGTTGCCGTTTTGATCGACGATTGTACCCGTGTACTCGAACTTGCCGCCGTTTGCCTTAAATTCCTCGACGAGTTGCGGATCGTAGAGTTGATAGAGGCAGTTGCCGTCTTCCGTGTAGGTGAGACCGCCCGCTCCGTTATAAGAACTTTGCGTATAAGTCCAACCTTGATTGAGAATAAGGCGAAGCACGACGGGCACCGTCATACGGCCGCTCATCTGTGCGTACAAAAGAAGCGGATCGTCAAACGTGAGATAGCCGTCTTGATTGAAACTGTCGTAATTTTGTTGAAACAACGTTTTCAATCTCACATTCTTGAAGCCTTCTTTCAACATACCCTCATAATCGTAATACGTGTAAATATATTCGAGAATCGAAAGCGCGATTGCACGTCTTGCGACACTGTTGTTGAAGCAGAAATCGTAGTCGTTGAGGACGTATTGATTGTAGATGAACTGATAGAGTTCATACTTTCTCTCGTTGGATTTGAGAGCGTCCACTTCGGGTTGAATCAAACCGACGTTCTTTTCGCCGTAGATTCCTTTGTCTTTGTTATTCTTGCCGTACTGACTGTCGTAGTACTTCATTCTTTGTTGAATGAATGCGTTTTTATAGTTGGTGATGACGCCGTTGTTTTCGTTGTGCGCAACGAGGGTCTTGTACGAGAAGTCGCCGTTTTCGGCAATCTTGCCGTCGGCGTCGTAGTTGTTGAGGTTGCCGTTGAGAAGGTTGTACATAATGAAATCGCGTTCGAGTGCGGCATTATGTTCGGCTTGTTTTTCGCCGTTGTAGTACACATCCTCGATGTAGAGCGTGCTTTGCGTCGCTTTTGCGATGATATCGGGCACCACATATGTCAGAACAAGGCTGAACCCCGTTGACAAACATACGAATGCGATAAGCACTTTGACGGTTTTTGTGCGAATGCTGCTCTTGGACGTCTTTCTGTTGACGACAAGTGCGACCGTCATAAACACGAGTCCGAGTACGCCTGCCAAAATCACGCCGACGAACGGCCAGAACGTGTAGTACGGCATAAGGTTGTAGCACTTGACGGCAAGCACTATCGGCACGATGACTATGGGCAAATATGCAAGAACATGAAGCAATATTGCCGCGACCGTGTAGAGGACGGATGTCTTGCTTTGGTCTTTCTTTGTGCGTTTGCTCACGGGGAAAGCGGGAATTACGTTGCCGTTTTGATCGCGATTGAGCATATCCGCGTCCAATGCGAGTTGCTCGGCGAGTTGTTCGTTTTGAACGTCTTGATTCATTTCTTCTTGATTCATAACTTGATCGCTCATAATTACAACGCCTCCTTGTCAGAATTTTCGTCCGAGGGGATTTTTATATCCCCCTCTGTCCCTTGTTCGGGCGTTTGGTCTTGAACGACCTCGTCTTGTTCGCCTTGCGCGTCGTTTTGTTCGTCGAGTTGTTGTGTTTTGGCTTTGACTTTTTTGAATATCTTGGCTTTTTTGTCTTTCTTCTTGCCGAAGTTTTCGTCCGCAGGGATTTGCCCCTCTACCTCTTGTTCGGGCATTTGGTCTTGTTCGGGCTTTTGGTCTTGTTCGGGCTTTTGGTCTTGAACGCCCCCGTCTTGCGCACTCATATCCTCGTTTTGCACTTTGTCTTGTGCTTCGGATTGCTGCTTTTTCTCCTTTTTTGCTTTTTTGGTTTTTTCGCCTTTCTTCTTGTCTTTGACAACCGCAGTGCCGTTTGCGTATTCGAATTCCTTCTCTTGCGCAACGAAACTAAGGAAGTAGAACAATACGACGAATCCGCAGAAGAAGAACAACATATCGCGTACGCCGTAGAGCGGATAGAACGTGGGTTTGTAACTCAAATCCGCTTTGAGTTGTCTAACCGCCGTCAAATCGGTAAGTCCGAGCGAGGACGGATATGTGCCCGTGCCGAGCGTGTCGCCGATAAGCGTCGAACCGATCATCGAGCCGTATGCGGTCGCTTCGTAGTTTGCTCTCTCGTATTTTTGATACGCAAGAGCCATTGCCATATCTTTTTCATTTGCAACCCAAGTGTAGAATTCCCACACGGGTTTGATTGCGGGCGATTGATAGTAATACAAGCCTTCGAGGATTTCCGTCAATATAGAGGAAACGTCGATTGCAAAGTTGTAATCCTCGTCGAGAAGCGGAATTTGAATACCGCCGATTTCTAGACCGTAACGAACGCCGTCGTCGGTGTTGAAGGTCTTGATGAGGTTGAGAAGTCCGTTAAGCGTGTCGACAACGCCGCCGCCGATAATTTCGGAAAGATTTACGTTGAGTTTGCTCATCAATCCGTTGAGAGCGGTGTTGAGGAAAGTGCTGAGGTGATCGAGGTCGAAGTCGTATTCGATATTGCCGTCCTCGCCCACTTGTACGAACGCGTCGCTGAAGTTGATGTCGACGAGTACGTCGCCGCCGTCCTCGACTTTGTCCGAGTTAAGACCCATAACGTAGTTGCCGTCCTTATCTTTCGTGCCGTCGTCTTTGACGAGCGCGACGTAGAGATAATCTCTCGTTTCACCCGGATTGAATACGTCGGGTGCGCCTGCATACGCGACGACCAAGAACAAATCGTTCACGACGACGGTGCTGTCAACGCCCAAAAGCGGTTTAAGCCATTCCATAACCGTCGCCATAGTCGCGTCGTCCATATGGAAGTCTTTTTTGAAACTCATACCCTCTTGCAAATCTTCGAGGATAGGCGAAAGGATTGCGCCGATGTTGAATTTGCCGAGAACGTCGTCAAGACCCGTGCTACCGTCGTTCGATTTGAGCAAAAAGTCGAAAAGATGGTTGTTGCCGAGCAATGCGCCCACTTTTGCAATCAAATAGTCAAGTCCGTTGTGAGTGAGAGAGAAGTTCTCCGCAAACTCGATCTCTTGACCGTAAAGCGTTTGCAACCATTCGGGGCATTTTTCGCCCGTGGTTGGATCTTCGAGCAAGCCTTTGTAATATCTGTCTCTTGCTTTGACCGCCTTGGTGTACATAGACTCGAATTTGGAATCGTATTTGTTTGCGGTGATTTCCTTTTGCGCCGAATAATAATCTTCTAGAATATTAAGCACGTTGTCGAGGCTGAAAACCCAACCGTCCGAAAGCATACCGTTGGAATTGTAAATGCCCTTGCCGTATACGCCGTCCATAGTGTTGGTTTGAGAAGAATCGTTTTCGTATTCGGTGCCGAGGGGCATCAAATCCTTGCAGTACCAAACGTAAATTTCCTCGCCTGCTTTGGTGGTTTTCTTTTGATACCAGTAGTGCGAATAGGTCTTGCCGTTGATGACGAGTTGTCCGTTTGCGTTCGGTTTGAGTCTGACGATTTGCGTATATTCGGGGCTTTGTCTGTAATCGTATGAATTTTCGCTGTCGGGACTCACGCGATAAGTGCCGTTGAGAATCTTTTCGAGGTCGCCATCGCCCTTGATGTTGTTGTTTTCGTCAACGTCGAGTCTGTAAAGGTTGTCGCCGCCTTTGACGAAACTGATGTCAACGCCTTGATTGCCCTCATCGTCGATGATGGAATAGTACGTCACGGGTTTGTTGGAAATGTTGCCCGAAACGCCGCTCTTGTTTATGCCTTCCATTTCGACATTGTAGACGATTTTCATCAAATCCGTCTGCTTTATGAGGTTGAGCGTGTCGTTCTTCTTCACCGCATTCGACGACAACGTGCGATAGTAGGAAAGTTGGGTCTTATAATCGTTGACCACAACGCCCGTCCCTTCATACTGCGTTTGAAGGTCGGTGACTTTCGCTTCGAGCACCGCGTCGATAACGACGCCCGTGATAAGCATTGCCGCCATACAAACCGCAATGACCGAAAACATCCGCACGCGCGAATTCTTAACCGTCTTGCTCAAAACGATATGCACGATCGAAACAAACGCCCAGACCGCAAAACCGACCCATACGCCGTAAAGCGCAGGTGCGGTGATATACGACTCTGCTTGCATGAAAAAGCCCAACGTCGTCGTGAAAGTGGTTTCACCCATAAACGGGTCGTGACCGATGAATCTGACTGCGGTGAAGCACACTGCAATCAGGAACAATGGAAGACCAAGCATATAGAACACGACTTTGAGCGTGCGGTACAACTTGACCTTTTTGTACTGTTGAGTTTGGCTCATAACTTTCTCCTCATTGATTTGGGATTGCCCTCGTATGTATGCGCGAGCGCACCCGAATATGATTTACTTCACTATCATAGCATATCCCGAAACATATTTCAATACGATTTTCAAGAAAATTTGTCCGCCCTATATCTTGCGTGACCTTTGTACGCTCGTTCACAATATGCCCGCTTTTTGCGGCTTTTTTGCAGATCTTCGCACTTTTTTTCGTTTCTTTTAGAGTGCTTTTTGCAGGTTTTTCGCAAGTTTTTCTCAGATTTTCGTTTGCCTTTCGCAGGCTTTTCGCATCGCTTTCAAAGAGCATATTTGTATTATATGCGATTCTATCGCAACGGATACGACCTATGCGCTCAATTTTCATTTCGTTCTCGCAGAACGCGTTTTTCTTATATTAATTATTCGCAAGCAGCCGCAAAATACCCGACAATTTCGCCGTTTTGTGGGTATATTTATCGTTTCGACAAATTAATCTTTGAACTCGCTCGCGCGGATTTTTATTTCGGGGTTGATTTTGCTTTTTCGAGAGTATATTATTTAATCATAAAATCGGCAAACCGTCGATGTTAGGAGGAAAATATGTCATACATCAGCGAAGTCATAGAGCAGACTGAATCGAAAAACCCCAATCAGCCTCAATTTATGCAAACCGTCAAGGAAGTTCTCACGTCTTTGACCCCCGCTATCGAACAAAACGAACAGTTGATGCGCAAAAACGTCATTCTCGAACGCCTCGTAGAACCCGACAGACAAATTATGTTCCGCGTTCCTTGGATGGACGACAACGGCAATTATCACGTCAACCGCGGTTTCCGCGTTCAATTCAACAACGCAATCGGACCGTACAAAGGCGGTTTGAGATTCCAAAAGGACGTCAACCTCGACGCTATGAAGTTCCTCGGTTTCGAGCAAACTTTCAAAAACTCTCTCACTTCCCTTCCTATGGGCGGCGCAAAGGGCGGCGCGGACTTCGATCCCACCGGCAAGAGCGATTCCGAAATTATGCGTTTCTGCCAATCCTTTATGAACGAACTTTATCGTCATATCGGTCCGAATATGGACGTTCCCGCAGGCGATATGGGCGTCGGCGGTCGCGAAATCGGCTATCTGTTCGGTCAACATAAGAAAATCGTCGGCGCTTACGAAAACGGCGTTCTCACCGGCAAAGGCCTCAGTTACGGCGGCTCTCTCATCCGTCCCGAAGCAACCGGTTTCGGCGCAACCTACTTCCTCGAAGAAGTGTTCAAACATCAAGGCGAACGCCTCGCGGGCAAAACCTTCTGCCTCAGCGGTTTCGGCAATGTCGCATGGGGTGCGACAAAGAAAATCGACGAACTCGGCGGCAAGGTCGTCACCCTTTCCGGTCCCGACGGATACGTTTACGATCCCGACGGCGTAACGGGCGAAAAGATCGACTATTTGCTCGAAATGCGTGCTTCCAACCGCAACAGAGTTCAAGACTATTCCGACAAATACGGCTGTGAATTCGTCGCAGGCAAGAAGCCTTGGGGCAACGTCAAAGCAGACGTCTATATGCCCTGCGCAAGACAAAACGAAGTTCTTTTGGACGACGCAATCGCAATGGTAAAACTCGGCGTACCCGTCCTCAACGAAGTTTCCAATATGCCCACCACGAACGAGGCAATCGCATACTTGCAAGAACACGGCGTTCTCGTCACCCCGTCCAAAGCGGTCAACGCGGGCGGCGTTGCGACGAGCGGACTCGAAATGTCGCAAAACAGCGAACGTCTTGCTTGGACGAAAGAAGAAGTGGACGCAAAACTCAAACAAATTATGAAAGGTATCCACACTCAAATCTGCGACGCACTCGACACATACGGTCTCGATTACAACCTCGTCAAGGGCGCAAACCTTGCGGGATTTAAGAAGGTAGCAGACGCTATGATAGCGCAAGG
>ERZ808292.344-NODE-344-length-11354-cov-7.958403_pt1 | contig 11354 bp, 8 predicted proteins | sample MGYA00521275_ERZ808292 | MGnify/ENA primary metagenome ERZ808292 (study PRJEB31516, sample SAMN03275613) | gut metagenome | biome: mammalia-associated habitat; material: feces | host: Papio cynocephalus | place: Kenya | collected 2012-07-26 ... | reverse complement strand
GTATATTCAACATCTTGTAAACCGAATATCACCAGTGATAGAAATAAAGGCATCCAAAAGGTATTTGCAAATATTTCTAATAAAACGGCGATGCTAGATGTGATTACTTTAAACAAATTCTTTTTCATTTTTAATTTCCTTTTCTTTGATTATTATACATTCCATTATGATGTAATGCAATGTTTACAGTCGCTTCTAGCTTTGCTAAAATTAATGTACTAGAGGTGTAAAAAATGAAACTTAAAAAGATACTATTATTACTTCCATTTTTATTAGTGGGATGTAAAGAAAATACATCAATATCCACTTCGATATCTACTTCAATACCCACATCGATATCTACTTCAATTTCTAAATCAACTTCAGAAGATGTACAAGAAACTATTTTACTAGAAAAACATTTTTCTAAAGCAAATGATGATAATTTTGAAAACTTTTTTGGATTGGGTTGGAGTACCGCTAATTCGAAGTTTGGTACTAATAGCGTTATTCTTTTAGAAGATGCTAATCATAAGTATGGAGCGGGTTATGTGCGTACACCAACGTTTACTCAAACCAACGATATTAAAATCTCATTAACTATTCAAGTAACTGGATTTAATATAATTCCACAAACATCAATAAGTTTGTTGATCAAACTTTTAAGTTTGGCATTTCTTTATTAAATAAAGATAATGAAGTAATTAATGACACAGATTTAATATTTGAACATAAAATAACGCAAAGTGATTGTGATAATAAGTCTTTTTCGTCTTTAAATAGTTATACCACTAATCCTAATGAAGCAAAGACTTTGGATTTTGCTTATAATTCCGATACTCCAATTTCTAAAATTAGCGTTAATTATTTAAGTAAACCTCATTATGTAGAAAATTCTAAAGATAATGGTATCAATCTAGAAATATTTTCATTAGTAATAAAAAAATAATTTACGTATTTTGCCTAAATATATACTAAATCTGCCAAACGTTTTAATAGTAAACATGAATATGTTTAAATTAAAGTGGAGGATACTACCATGAATCAAATGTTTGCATCAAAGAAAAAAAGTGAAATTATTTCGTTAATTAATTTATGTGTTAATGTAATTGTTGCAGTAATTAATATTATTTTATATGCTTGCACTAAAGAAATTAATTTGTTTTTAACAATGTTTTTTATAAATGTCACAATACTTTTATTAACATTTATTGCTCATAAAACAAAATTGTCTATTTTATTAATTGGTTCAGGAGTGGCAATGATTGTTTTGCATTCGCTCACTAATTATGGAACCATGACTTTTTCATATGCTTATTTAATTGGCGCAATTTTATTATTTGTTGGCGCAGTTATACAAACAATTTTTCAAATTTTAGAAAAAGAAAAGCCACAAATAAAAGGTATTCCAGCTATAATTACATTTTTAATAATTGCACTAGGATTTTCTGGTTTTTATATTACTGAATTAAAAATAGGAGAAAATCGTAAAGTTGTTCAACATGAAACTTGGAGCGTTCCTTCTTTTATTGACAAAAAAGAAAATGAAAAACAAGGTGAAATAAAAGAACTTATTTATAAAACAAAAGCTTACGCTACTGATAATAGAGAAGTAACTAAAAAAGCTAATATCTATTTACCATATAATTACTCTAGTGAAAATAAATATGACGTGTTATATTTGATGCATGGAACTGGTGATAATGAAGATTACTGGTTAAAAAAGAATCGCAATAATAAAGTAATGCTTGATAATTTAATAGCAGAAAATTATATTAAGCCATTAATTGTTGTTACACCGACATTTTATGTGGAAAATGATTGTAAAAATGATTTAGATCAACTTACATATTCTTTTAAATATGAATTAAGAAATGATTTAATGGTTGCGGTAGAATCAACTTATTCAACATACGCTAATTCTACAAGTAGTGAAGATTTTATTTTAAGTAGAGATCATCGCGCTTTTGCTGGTTTAAGTAGAGGTGGCGTTACAATGTATCATTCTGTGCTTTGTGAATCTTTAGATTACTTTTCTTATTTTGGCGCTTTTAGTGGCTCTAGAACAAGTGGCAAAGAATTAATAAATGCTATTCAAAAAGAAGAATTCAAAGATTATTCAATTAATTATTTATATGCTTCAGCGGGTACTTTAGACTTTGCTCTTCCAAGCCAAATAAAAGATTACCGTGAACAAATTAAAATGGAAAATAGATTAAATAGTGAAAATACTTCTTTTGATGTTGTTCCGTTTAAAAGACATTCAAGTGCAAATTGGCATTTAAATCTTTATAATTTTTTACAATTGATTTTTTAATATAACTTAAATAATTAGTATAAATTAAAATTTAATGTTAAAATAAAAATAGGAGAAAGAAATAATGATTAAAATAGCAATTGTTGAAGATGAAGAAAAATATAAGCATCAATTAATTGATTGCTTTGAAAAATATAGTAAAGACAATAATATTCAAATTTCTTATGACTCATTTAATAACGGATTAGATTTTGTTGAACAATTTCATTCTAATTATGATGTAATTTTCTTTGATATTGAAATGCCTCTTATGAATGGTATGGAAGCAGCAAAAAAAATAAGAAATATTGATCAAACTGTGGAAATCATATTTGTAACACGTTTAACAAATTACGCTGTAGATGGCTACGAAGTCGAAGCTTTTGACTACATATTAAAACCAATTAACTATATTAGTTTTTCTTTGAAATTAAATCGCCTTGTTAAAAAAATAAAAAATAAGCAAGGAAAATCATTTGTTTTTTCAATTAAAGTTGGTGAAAAAGTAAAAATACTTCAAGATTCTATTTTATATTTTGAAAGTAATAATCATTATGTGACTATTGTTACTACAAGCGAAAATTATGAAGTAAGAAATACTATTAAAAATATAACTATTGATTTAAATGATTCAACATTTGCTCAATGTGGCAAGAGTTATTTAATAAATATGCAACATATCAGTTCGATTGTCGATAATATTGTTTATCTTGATAATGGTGAGAAACTTCCTATTTCAAGAGCCTATCATAAAAATTTTGTGGATGAGTTTACTAAATTTTTTGCTAATGGGAGGTATTAAATTTTAAATGTTTTTAAAATCTTTTAAGGAATATATCCCATTAATAACATATTTTGTACAAATATTTCTAGCAAATTTATTGTTTTTCGTAATGCTTAAAAAAAGAAAGCATTTTGCTTTAAAGTTTACTATTGGCTCTATTTTATCATTAGGAATTTTCTTATTATTTGCTCCAGCAGTATCCAAGTTGTTACAAGGGTTTATTGTAGGAGGAAGAACAACTTTATCATTTTTAATTTTATTATGCCTGTTTTATTTTTGCTTTGATAGAAAATTTATTGATACATTATATTGTTCTATTGCTGCTTTATTAGCGCAAAATATGGGTGCAAATATGTATGATATTTTCCGTGGCCTTTTAAAACTAGAAGTATATCAACCATTAAGTATTTATATGTTTATATCATTTATATTTATTTATGTTTTAACATGGTTGTTATGTGCTCGTAAATTAAAAGATTTAGAAGATATTGCGGCAAATAAAATTGTAACTTTAATTGTTGTTGTGGCTTCTTATTTCTTAGTTTGTGTATTCTTTATGAAGATTTCTGAGTATTTTACAAGTAAAGATGAAATGTTTATTTATTGCCACTTAATCATTTTGGTATGTGACTTCTTTGCTTTATTTATTATGTTTAGCGATTTAAAAAAACGTTATTTAATAACAGAAAACATGCTTATTGATCAAATGATGGAAGACACAAAAAAGAGGTATAAATTAGAATCTCAAACAGTCGAAATGATTAATATTAAATGCCATGATTTAAAACATCGTTTGGATAATTTGCACACAAATGATGAAGAGGATGATAAAGCGTTAGAAGAAGTTAAACAATCGATTATGATTTATGAATCAATTGCCAAAACTGGAAATCCAGTTACTGATTTAATTGTTTCTAATAAGGCGTTGATTTGTGAAAAAAATGATATTGTGTTTACTTATCATATCGATGGCAAAGCTATTTCATTTATGCATAAAACTGATATTTCGGCGTTATTTGGAAATATTCTTGATAATGCTATTGAATATTTAAGCAAAGTTGAGCCAAAAGAAAACCGAGTATTAAATATGAATGTATTTTTAAATAAAGGAACAGTGGGAATGCATATTGAAAACTTTTGCGACCGCAAAATAGAATTTAAAGATGGCCTACCATTATCTACAAAAAATGATGCTTTTTACCATGGATTTGGTACAAAGAGCATGAAATATATTGTTAATAAGTATCACGGAAATATGTTAATTACGAACAACGATAATTTATATGTAATTGATATAACCATGCCTTTACAAGAAAAGAATAATAAAATCTAACTTCGCCAAAATAAGCACAATTTTCGCCAAACACGTTAAGAAAGCGCTTACTTGTATTATATTCTTCTTACAAAGCGAGTTTTAACTTGCAAATAGGAGGAATTATGAAGACTAAATCAATAGGTAAACTTGGTGCATGGCGTGCAGTAGCGTCAGTTTCAACAATTGTTTTATTACTTTCAATTGGTGGAACAACTGTAACTAATGAATGGTCGGGTTATATTAACAAAATGCTTAATATTAACAATACCAAAATCGTTACTGATGAAAATGCAAATGAAGATCCAATTCATTTTAAATCAAGTTTTTCAAACCACAAAGACGTCATGAATAATGCACGTAAAGTGGCAAAACAAGTGCAAGCTGAAGGTACAGTATTAATGAAAAATGATAACAATGCCTTACCTTTAGCAAAAGGAGCAAAAGTTACTTTCTTATCTTATTCTACTGCTGAAATACTTTATGGTAGTTCAGGCTCTGGCGGTATTACACCAGAAGGAGGTCGTTTACAAGATTTAATTACTGCTTGTAAAAACGATAACAAATTAGATATGAATATGACTGCCTACAATTTCTATAAAGAAAAATATGATGCAAAAGTAGGATTTACTGAATCAAAAGGTTGGGGCGGAACAACAATGAAATTCCGTAATTTAAAGAAAAGTACGGAAATTGCTGCAAGTGAATTCACAGAAGAAATGACTAATAGTTTCAATGAATATAATGATGCTGCAATATTTGTTTTGTCTAGAACAGGTGGAGAAGGTAGTGATTTATCAGCAGGAACAGATAAATATTTAGCTATCACTGATGAAGAAAAATCTGTTTTGGAAGCTATGAAAAATGGCCCATTCAAGAAAAGAATTGTTCTAGTTAATACATTCAATGCAGTTGAATTAGGATTCCTAGATCAATATAACATTGATGCTTGCTTATATATTGGTGGTACTGGCGAAGTGGGATTAGATGCTGTTACAGATATTATCGTTGGTAATATTTGCCCAAGTGGTAAATTAGCGGATACTTATGCATATGATTCTTATTCTTCACCAGCAATGCAAAACTTTGGCGATTATACATTTGGAAATGCGGATCAAATCAATAATGCTGATTCGCGAAAATATGTAATGTATAACGAAGGTATTTATGTTGGATATCGTTATTATGAAACAAGATATGAAGATAGTGTCTTAGGAAAAGGAAAGGCTAATTCTTCAAAAGGTAGCTTTAAAGGCGCTACATGGAACTACGCTAACGAAGTACAATTCCCATTTGGATATGGTTTATCTTATGCTGATTTGAAACAAGAATTAGTATCTTCTTCTTTAGATTGGAAAGCTAAAAAAGCAACATTTACAGTTAAAGTTACTAATAGTTCATCGATTGATGCTTTAGATACAATTGAAGTTTATGCTCAAACACCATATGTTGCTGGTGGATTAGAAAAATCCGCTATCCAATTATGTGGATTTGAAAAAGTAGAAGTAAAAGCTAATGATTCTACGACTGCAACAGTAGAAGTAGAATTACGCGATATTGCTTCTTACGATAATATTAATCACAAAACATATATTATGGATAAAGGAGACTATTACTTTGCAATTGGTAATGGTGTTCATGATGCTTTAAATAACATCCTTGAAAAGAAAGGCGTTAACGCAACTCAAAAAGAAGCAATGGTTGGAGAAGGAAACGCTAAGAATGCTGTTAAATATGTAAAGTCAACTTTTGATGCTGAAGAATATATGGCTAGTGAAACTAAAACAAAAATCACTAATCAATTTGATGATGCTGATGTTAATAATTATTTAGATGATTCTAATAAAGTAACTTACTTATCTCGAAATGATTGGGAAAAGACATGGCCTGAATCAATGGTGGGATTTAACGCTAGCGAAAGAATGATTACTATGGCAAATTCCTACTATTCTAGCGATAATAAGGGAACAGGAACATTACCTTCTGCTTATACAAGAGAAACTGATGGAGAAAAAGTTACATTAGGTGCAGAAAAGAAATATACTGTGGCGATGATGATTGGTGCTGACTATGATGATCCTAACTGGAATGCTTTATTAGACCAATTAACCAAACAAGATTACTTAGATTCTACTTCTCAAGGTAGAAAACCACTTGAAAGTGTTGGAATGCCTGCTACTACAGCAGTAGATGGTCCAGCAGCATGGACAAAATCAAATTATATTGAAGACTACACAAATCAATATAATGCTGACAAAGTTAAAAAGACTTCAGATTTAACTGTTTTATATCCAACAGAAACAGTTATGGCTGGTACTTGGAATGTAGATTTATTAAATGAAGTTGGTAAGAGTTTTGGCGAAGAAGGATTATGGGGCGGCGGCGTTGGCTGGTATGGCCCTGGCGCTAATACACATAGAACTCCATATGCTGGAAGAAACTTTGAATATTTCTCAGAAGATGGATTTATTTCTGGTAAATTATGTGAAGCAGAAGTTCATGGTGCTATGGAAAAAGGTACAATTCCATACTTAAAACATTTCTTCTTAAATGATCAAGAAACTAACCGTATTGGTGTTTGTACATTCTCTAATGAACAAGCAATTCGTGAAATTTATTTACGCTCATTCCAATATGCTTTTGAAACAACTGGCGAAAATGATAAATCATGTTCTGGTGTTATGGGAGCATTTAATCGTTTAGGTATGATTTGGACAGGACACTATACAAATTTATGGAAAAATGTCATGGAAAAAGAATTTGGCTTCTTAGGAAGTGTTACAACTGACTTTGGTCAAAAACAAGGTAGTTTAATGGAACCTCAACTTGCTTATGAAGCTGGTACTCATATGTTCTGTACTTCTGGAACAGGATTTGCTACATACTTAGAAAACATTAACTTTACTGAAGATACAAAACTTATGAACAATATGAGAGAAGCAATTCACCGTCAACTATATAACTTTGCTAATAGTGCAGCAATGAATGGTATGACTTCTTCATCTAAGATTGTTGTTGTTCGTGTTTGGTATCAAAAAGCATTGACTGCTACAACAGTTATTTCTTCAATTGTATTAGCAGGATCACTTGCACTTATGACTTTAGGATTACTTGCTAAACGTAAGGAGGTAGAATAATATGCTAAAAAAGTTTTTAGAAACAAAAAAAGCCGGATGGTATGTTGAATTAGCTTCTTTCATTCTTGCTCTTATTACTCTTATTGCTTATGTGGCTAGAGGCGGTAATTATTTATCACCAGTTAGCACATCTGCAGTAGTGGTATTATCTATTGGCTTAGTAATTAATGCAGTAGCGCTTTTTAAAGATTTTAAAGTACTAGGATTACTTCCAGTTGCATTATATGCTGGATCTGCAGCAATATTATTAAATACTGAGATGCTATTTATTTCTAACGTTATATTTGGTGTTGATGGTAATAGTTTTGATGTTGCATTCTTTATGTTTATCATTTGCGATATTTTAGCTATTATAACTTCTGCGGTCGCATTTTCGATGGGATTAACCAAAGAAGTTAAATAAATTACGATTTTAAGGAGATAGGCATTAGTTTTATCTCCTTTTTTTAGCAAAAACCGCTAATAAAGTAAGAAAAAAATTTTTTCTATTGATTATAATCAATACTTTATGTTATATTGTTTTAGCAACTTTCTTTAGGCCGCAAAAAAAATTTGGCTTAAGGCGGAAGGAGAACGAACTAATTATGAAAAAAGGTATTCACCCAGCTTATCACAAGTGCAAAGTTACTTGTGTCTCATGTGGAGCAACATTTGAAACAGGTTCTGTATTAGACGAAATTCGTGTTGATACATGTTCAAATTGCCATCCATTCTATACTGGAAAACAACGCTTTACTCAAGCAGATGGTCGCGTTGATCGTTTCATGAAGAGATACGGAATGAAAAAATAGTTTTCAAACGTGTATTAGACCGTTATCAACGCGATAACGGTTTTCTTTTTTCTTAAATAAGGAGGATCCAAGTAATGAAAAAAAATTATTATATAACTACACCTATTTATTACCCTAGCGCTAATTTACATATTGGACATGCTTATTGCACTACTTGTGTAGATGTTATTGCTCGTGTTAGAAGAATTCAAGGTTATAACACTTACTTTTTGACAGGCGCTGATGAACATGGTGAAAAAATTGAAAAGAATGCTGCTTTAAAAGGAATGACTCCACAAGCATTCGTCGATGATATTGTTAAAGGTATCAAAGATTTATGGAAAGCTTTAGAAATCACTAATGATGATTTTATTCGTACAACTGAAGAAAGACACTGGATGGTTGTGCAAAAGATATTCTCCCGTTTATTAGAACAAGGCGATATTTATCTTGGAAAATATGAAGGTTGGTATTGCACACCTTGCGAATCTTTCTGGACTGATACTCAAGTAGGAGAAAATCATATTTGCCCTGACTGTGGTCGTGAAGTTCATAAAGCAAGTGAAGAAGCTTATTTCTTTAAAGTAAGTAAATACGCAGATAGATTAGTTAAATTTTATGAAGATCATCCTGATTTCATTTATCCAGAATCAAGAAAAAATGAAATGCTTAATACATTTATTAAACCAGGATTAGAAGATTTATGTATTTCTCGTACATCTTTTACTTGGGGTGTCCCAATTAAAGAAAATCCACGTCATATTATTTATGTTTGGATTGATGCACTTGTTAACTATATTTCCGCTTTAGGATATTTAAGTGATGATGCATCTAAATTTGAAACTTTCTGGGGAGAAGATTCTGAAATTGTTCATGTAATTGGTAATGATATTACGCGTTTCCACACTATTTATTGGCCAATTCTTTTAATGGCTTTAGGTTTAAGATTACCAGATAAAGTATTTGTCCATGGTTTATTAATGATGAAAGATGGAAAGATGTCTAAGTCTCGTGGTAATGTTGTTAATCCTTATCCATTAATTGAAAAATATGGTGTTGACGCTGTTAGATATTATTTAGTACGTGAAACAATATTTGGACAAGATGGTACATTCTCACCTGAACAATTCGCGGAACGTATTAATACAGATTTAGCTAATAGTTATGGTAATTTGTTAAGTAGAACTATTTCTATGATTAGCAAATATTTTGATGGAGTAATTCCTGAATATAAAGGAAATGTAACTGAATTTGATCATTTTATTTTAGAACAAGCTAATGACACTATTGCACGTTACGAAAAAGCATTTGATACTCTTAAGATTACTGATGCTTTCATTGCAGTTATGGATTTAGTAAATAGAGCTAATAAATATATTGATGAAACAATGCCTTGGGCTTTAGCTAAAGATGAAAGTAAAAAAGAAGAACTTGCTTCGGTTATGTCACATTTAGCTAATGTGCTTTATGTAAGTTCTATTCTCTTACAACCAGTATTAATTCATAGTGCTCCTAAAGCTTTAGATGCATTAGGTGTAAGTGAAGAATTAAAAGATTATAAAAATGTTAAGGAATTTGGTAAATTAGGTAATACGAAAGTTACTAAGATTGATCCATTATTCCCTCGACTTGATGTAGCAAAAGAAGCTGAATATATTAAAGGCTTAATGCAAAATAATAAATAGTTATTTAGTCTCACTCTTTTTGGGTGAGACTTTATTTAAGGAGAATTTATGAAGAAAAAGAAAACATTTGATTTAGGCACAATAACTGGTAAATGTGTGGATTATACATTTGACGGCAAAGGTATTGTAAAAACAAATACAAAACCTTGTTTTGTTGATGCTTTATTAGTGGGGGAAGAAGCGGATATTAAACTTAATTATCAAAAAAGTGAAATGTATTTTGGTAAAATTCTTAAACTTCATAATTTATCCCCTAATCGTATAAAACCAATGTGTCCTGTTTCTACAGCGTGCGGCGGTTGTTGCTTTCAAAATTTAAAATATGAAGAGCAATTAAAATTTAAACAAAAGAAAGTAAAAGACGCTTTATATAAAATTGGACATTTAAATGTTAATGTTGAATCCACTATTGGAATGGAAAATCCATATCATTATCGTAATAAAATTCAAATGCCAATTGGTATGAATCAAAAGAAACAAATCATATCAGGATTTTATCGCACGGATTCGCATGAGATTATTCCTATTAATGAATGCTTTATTGAAGATGAACGTGCAAGTAAGATTATTAATACTTTAAAAGCATTAATGAAAAAGCATAAAATTTTACCTTATAACGAAGATACTCGTGTTGGCATTATTCGTCATTGTTTAATTCGTACAAGTCATTATTATCCACAAATAATGGTAGTGTTAGTTACTAATGCGGATTCATTTCCAGGAAGAAACAATTTAGTAAAAGATTTACACGCAGAATGTCCAGAAATAACCACTATTGTACAAAATATTAATACTCGTGACACTAATGTCATTATGGGTGAAAAAGAAAGAATTTTAATGGGTAAAGGATTTATTATTGATGAATTATGTGGAGTTAAATTCCAAATATCTTCCAAATCATTTTATCAAGTTAATCCTACTCAAACAGAAAAACTATATGAAACCGCAATTAAACTAGCTAATGTAACTAAAGATGATGTTGTGTTAGATGCTTATTGTGGTATTGGTACAATTGGATTAATTACTAGTAAATATGCTAAACAAGTAATAGGCGTAGAAATTGTTAAAGACGCAATTAAAGACGCTAATAACAATGCTAGAATTAATAATATTGATAATGTGGAATTTTATTGTGATGACGCTGGTGACTTTATTATTAATCAATTTAATAAAGGATTTAACTATGATGTTGTTATTATGGATCCTCCACGTAAAGGATCTGATGAAAAATTCTTGTCTATTTTATTAAAAACATTACCAAAGCGTGTTGTTTATGTATCATGTGATCCATCAACATTAGCTAGAGATTTAAAATACTTATCCAAATCTTATGATATTAAAAAAGTAGTTCCTGTTGATATGTTCCCTCAAACATATCATGTGGAGACTGT
>ERZ808292.336-NODE-336-length-11514-cov-8.304390_pt1 | contig 11514 bp, 10 predicted proteins | sample MGYA00521275_ERZ808292 | MGnify/ENA primary metagenome ERZ808292 (study PRJEB31516, sample SAMN03275613) | gut metagenome | biome: mammalia-associated habitat; material: feces | host: Papio cynocephalus | place: Kenya | collected 2012-07-26 ... | reverse complement strand
CATATTGTAAAACTCGTAAGAATATATACATAAAATCAACGTATAATTCAAAAGCACAATATTGGCATAAATTTCTAGAATTAATTCCAGAATCAATTATTGTTTTAATTCTCCACATATCTATGCTAATAAATAGCATAATTACTCCGAATGTTACAAATGATACAATCCAGTCTATTGTAGAACTTCCTAAGAAAATATTAATTAAACTAATAATTAATGCTCCTAAAAGCAATACAACACACATGCTTGCCATTCTATTTAACGATCTTTTCGTTAAATATCCATATAAAGCCATTACACCAAATAAAGCAGCCGATATTCCAAAAGATACAATCAACAATTTGCTATCAATAACAAGCACTATTGATGACATCATGAGTCCCATCGTAATAGCATAAATTACAAATGGAATTGTTAATGGTTTATTATTTTTCAAAACACGATATTGAATAATAAAAGTCTCAACAACCATAAGAACAATTGAGCCTATCATTACACCTAAATATGCTTCTGGAGTTACAAATCCTGATGATAATAATGCAGCAAATCCATATGCAGATAAAGCAGTTACTCCCAAAGCCATAAATAGCCATCCGAATACTTTTGCTAGCGAGAACTCATTAGTTTGAGAAATAGTTGAATCATATTCCATAAAAAATCCTCCTTACTTTTATATAAAACTATTATATATTAGTTTTGCCATTTTTAAAACAAATTAGCAAAAAAAAGATTAGTGGATAACCACTAATCAATAATGTTTTCTAATAAAGCTTTGAAAGAATCTACTTTTAATGATGCGCCGCCTACTAAAGCACCATCGATATCTTTCATACTTAAATAGTCTTTAACATTTTCAGGTTTTACAGAACCGCCATAAAGTATTCTAATTTCATTAGCAACACCTCCAAACATTTCTGTTAATACTTCACGGATGAAAGCACAAACTTCTTCTGCTATTTCTTTTGAAGCATTAACACCTGTGCCGATTGACCAAATTGGTTCATAAGCAACAACAATGTTTTTAGCTTTTTCTTTATCAACACCAGCAAGACCAATTCTAATTTGATCACGAACAATAGCTTTAGTAATACCACTTTCAAATTCTTCAAGCGTTTCACCACAGCAATATACAGGAACCATATCATTAGCAATCATTGCTAAAACTTTACGATTACAAGATAAAGAAGATTCGCCATTGTATTGACGACGTTCTGAGTGTCCAATAATTGACCAATTAATGCCAATTTCTTTTAACATTGGAATAGAAATTTCACCAGTATAAGCGCCGTGATCTTCATAATGAAGGTTTTGAGCAGCAACAATCATATCTGGATTAATTTTTTTAACTGCTTCTAAGCATAAAAATGTAGGAGCAACGCCAATTTCAATACCTTTTTCTTTGGCTAATTGATAAATTTCAATACTATCTTTAGCAAAAGCCTTTGCTTCTTTGATAGTTTTGTTCATTTTCCAGTTGCCAAGTAATAATTTTGTTCTATTTGATTTCATAATTAGTCACCTATTACATCAATACCAGGTAAATGGCCATCATTTTCAATCATTTCAAGTGAAGCACCGCCGCCAGTTGAAACGTGTGAAAATTCATTGTTATAGCCAAATTGTTTACATGCAGCAGCAGAGTCTCCGCCACCGATAACTGTAAATGCTTTGCCTTTTAATTCAGCGCAAGCTTTACAAACAGCAATTGTACCTGCTTGGTAAGCTTCTTTTTCAAATACACCCATTGGTCCATTCCAGAAAATTGTTTTAGCTTTTTCAATTTCTTTAGTATAGATTTCACGAGTTTTTGGTCCTATATCTAATCCTTCAAATCCATCAGGAATATCATTTGTTGGAACTGTTTTAATTTCAGTTGGATTATCAAAATCATTTGCGCAAACGCTATCAACTGGTAATAAAATTTTACCAGATGCATACATTTCTCTAGCATAGTCTAATTGATCTTCTTCAACTGGAGAAACACCAACTTTTCCGCCAAGTGCCTTAACAAATGTGTATGCCATAGCGCCACCAATAATAATCTTATCGCATTTCTTTAATAAAGAGTTGATAACTTTAATTTTATCAGAAACTTTAAAACCACCTAAAATAGCTAAATATGGTCTTTCTTCGCATTCAACTACTTTTGAAAGATTAACTACTTCTTTTTCAACTAAGAAACCAATAGCAACTTCTTTTCCTTCTGCTTTTAAAATTTCAGGAACACCATATGTAGATGCGTGAGCGCGGTGAGCAGAACCGAAAGCATCCATAACGAATGCATCTGCTAAACTAGCCCATTCTTTAGATAATTCTGGATCATTCTTCGTTTCACCTTTTTCAAAACGAGTATTTTGAACAAGTAAGACATCTCCATCTTTTAAAGCATCAACTGCAGCCTTTAATGTTTCGCCACGTGTCTCAGGGCAGAAAGCAACTTCTTTTCCTAATAATTCACCTAAGCGAACTGCAACTGGAGCTAAAGTATTTTTTGCTTTTCCTTCTGCTAACTTAACTGGATCTTTGTGATCGATTTTTCCTAAATGGCTCATTAAAATAACTTTTGCCCCTTTAGAAATAAGTTCTTTGATTGTAGGTAAAGCTTGAACAATACGGTTGTCATCTCTAATTTGTCCATCTTTTAAAGGGACATTGAAGTCACAACGTACTAATACACGTTTACCAGCGACATTTAAATCTTTTACTGTTTTCATAAAAACTCTCCTTCTTCGTACTAATGAAATTAGTACTAACCGATAGTTATTATAATACAACTTAGATAAAAATGAAACAAATTGCATAAATCTTTCATTTATTTTCAATTTTCAAACATTATTTATGAATAAATAAAATTATTTTGTCTATCATTTAAATAAAGGGGAGATAATATGCCAATAATTCCAACTATTATTACTAACAACTATGATGGAAAAGAAAGCAAAGATATTTTTTCTTTACTTCTTGAACAAAGAATAATTATGATTAATGATGAAATCACTGATCAACTCGCAGCACTTATTGTCGCTGAAATACTTTTTTTAAATGCTAAAGATCAAACGGAACCTATAACTATATACATAAATTCACCTGGCGGATCAATATATGCTGGATTAGCAATTTACGATATTATGAAAAAAGTCGAGTGTCCAATATCCACAATCGGAATTGGTTTATGTGCATCAATGGGCGCTTTTTTACTTTCTAGCGGAGATAAAGGCAAAAGATTTGCTTTAGAAAATACAGAAATTATGATTCATCAACCATTAGGGGGCTCACAAGGTCAAGTAAGCGACATTGAAATAATGACCAAAAGATATTTGTACTTAAAAAACAAATTAAATCAAATGCTTGCCGCACATACTGGACAAGATATTAAAAAAATCGCGAAAGATACCGATCGCGACTATTTTATGTCAAGCTTGGAAGCAAAAGAATATGGTCTTATTGATGATGTGATATCACTCAATACCTTGAAATAAAGTTTGAAGATTTATTTTTAAAGCACGAGAAATTCTAACTAAAATCATAAGGCTAGGATTTCTTCTACCATTTTCTAAATCGCAAATATAATTTTTATTTACATTACTTTCTAAAGATAAGTCCTCTTGTGACCAACCTTTTAGTTTACGCAAGTACTCAATTCTTTTACCAAGTTGAGCATTAGTATTAATACTATTAATCATTTGGTGTTTCTCCTTTTCTATATGCATTTGCTTTTTCTTTTATTGCTCTAAACATATGATTGACACTTGATTTAGAAATAGTTTTTTCTAATTTAGCGCTTAAAAGTTCCGCTAATTCAACCATAGAAGCACCTTCATGTTCTAGACGTAATTCCGCTAATAATTTAAGTTTATCATTACCAATATTTTTTAGCCCAACCATTTGATCAATTAGTTTAATATCTTCTATTTGTTTTTGGGCCGATTGAACAGTACGAAACATATTGGCATCTGTACAAATTTGTAAACGATTATCATTATTGTTATAATCACGATTAATTCTTACATCTTCATATTCTAAACAGCAATCAGATGCACCAAGTAGTTTTAAAAAATCTGCAATCTGATCACTCTTTTTCAAATATACAACATAGTGATTGCGGCGCTTAATAATTCTTGGTGTAAACTCGATATATTTAATTCTAGTTATTACATTAGCAATATATCTAGATAATTCTTCATCAATTGTAGAAATCTCTAAATGATAATTTGAACTATATGGACTATTAACAGAGCCAGAAGCTAAAAAAGCACCAATTAAAAAGCCCTCAAGACTTTCTCCACTACGAACAAACGATTTAGTATTACCTTCAAAAGATAACATTTCTAAATCTTTTAATATTTCATCTACTTTTTGTTCAATTATTACATGATAAACAATGCTTTTTTTAAAATGCATACTTTTTAAGTAGGCAAAACGTGGAGAAATTTTATATCTTACTTGTAAGCATTTAAAAATAAATTTAGCCACTTTAGCATTTTCAGTCTGCAAAATGATTTTGTCGCTATTATTTTGAATACTTAGGCGTCCATTAATTTTACTAAAAGCAGATAATATTGCTCTAATTTTATTTTCTTCAAATTCTTGTGAGGCTATTTCTTGTTTAACCAAAAATGTAAAAGATATTTCGTTATCCATATACTTCACCTCGCAATGTTTTTATATATTATCACATAATGAGTGTACTTTTAAAGAAATTTATGGCATTTTTATAAAAAATATTTTCTATTTCTTCACGAGAATATTTTTCTTTTATTAAACTATTATATAAATTGTTAAGATCGCCTGGTTTTTGAAGTCCTTTTATAGATCCACTACTACTAACATTACTTAAATAATAATCAAAATCTAGTCCTAAACATATTTTATCTAATCCAATCATACTTTTTAAATAATTTATAATTTTTATATAATCATTAATATCTTTACCAACAAATTTATGATAAGTATTAACACCAACTAAAATATTTTTATCTTTTAAAATACGTAATTGATTATCGGTTAAATTGCGTTCATTATTTTTAAGTTTTCGTACATTAGAATGGCTTACAATCATTTTACCATCATAAATTTTCATAACATCATAAAATGATTTAACATTTAAATGTGATAAATCAAGAGTAATATTTTCTTTTTTTAACTCGTTTAATAGAAGCTTACCAAAAGGTGTTAAGCCTCGTTTTTTATTTTGATAAGTGCCTGTGGCAATTTTATTAGTGTCATTCCATGTTAAAGTAACAATTTTAATGCCAGCATCTTTTAATAATTTAATATCACTTAATGAGCGTAATGGCCCTAATCCTTCTATACCTAAAACAAAATTATGTTTTTTAATAATTTTTAAATTAGAATTACAAAATTTCTTAATTTCACCTAATACAAAAAGGAATGAGTCATAAGATTCATCCCCTTTAAAATAATAATTCAAAACCGCACCATAATAACCACTCATTTCATGTAAGTGATAAGAAAAAGAATGATTGTTATTTATAATATCAAATAAAACATCAGTATGAGTATCAAATATCATTTATTAACCTCGTAAATATTCTATAACACTTGTCGCCGCAATTGCCCCATCACTAGTGGCAGTAACAACTTGTTTTAATTTTTGATTTGTTACATCGCCTGCCGCGAATAAGCCTGGAACATTTGTATCCATGTTATTATTTACGATAATATAGCCATTTTCATTACATAAATTTTTAAAACTTAAAAACTGCGTATTCGGTATTTGTCCAATATATGGAAATAATGCTGAAACATTAATTACTTCACCATTATTTAGTTTTATTTGCTCTAATGATTTATCACCAATTAATTCTTCAATAGTAAGAGATAATTTCAAGATAATCTTACGATTATTTTCAATTTGTTCAATCACCTTTTTATCGCCTCTAAATTCATTGCGACGATGAATTAAATATACTTTCGAAGTAATATTTGTTAAATATAATGCTTCTTCTAAAGCAGAATTTCCACCACCAAGAACAGCAACATCTTTATTTTTATAAAGCGGTCCATCACAAACTGCACAATAAGAAATTCCATGATGTTCAAATTTATTAGCGTTAACTAAATCTAATTTTTTATCTGTTGTTCCGCTTGCGACAATAATAGTTTTAGCCAAGTACTCTTCATCATCGGATTGAATAACAAATAATTGATCTTTTTTCGTAACATTAATGATATCATCACTAACAATCTCAACATCATTTTCTATTGCGTGATTATAAAATTTAAATGCCAAATCTGGTCCAAAAGCTTTTTCTGCACCTAAATAATTATCAATAACTGCGGTATAGTTAACCTTGCCACCATAAGCGCCTTTTTCGATAACTAAAACATCAATATTTGCTCTTTTTAAGTATATAGCAGCGCTAAGTCCTGCTGGACCAGCACCAATAATAATTGAATCGTAAATTTTATTATTTTGTTTCATTATTTTCACTTGCTACTTCAACTACTTCTTTTGCTTTCTTTTTATTTTTATAATCTAATACATGTAATACTACGATTGCTAAAACACCAAAGATAAGGAATCCTGCGGACATTGCTTGAGAAGTAAACACTTCTTGTTCATGTCCTCCCATAATAAATGCTTCATTTCTTAATGGTTCTAAGAAGAAACGAATAATTCCATATGCTACGAAGTAAAGTCCACCGATATCGCCTGGAACAATATACTTTTTAAGTCCTTTACCAACGCCATAAACAATTAAGAAATAAGCTGCAATGTTTATTATTCCTTCAATCAAGAATAATGGAATAACAATATTTCCTGGTTCTTTTGCCATAGTAGCTTGTTGTTTTAAAATCCAAGTAGGCAAGAAACTCCAATCGCTCATTGCTACTTCTCTTCCATACACTTCCGCATTCATAAAGTTACCCCATCTTCCAATTGCTTGCGCAATTAAAATTGTTGGAACAATAATATCAACGCATTTAAGAATAGGAAGTTCTTTGTGCTTCTTTCTTAAATAAAGCATACCAACAAGAGCGCCTAAAATAACGCCACCGTGAATTGCTAATCCACCATCCCAAATTTTAAATACTTCAACAAAGTCACGTCCTGCAAATTTAGTATTCCATTCGGCAATTACATACCAAATTCTTGCGCCAATAATACCAGCTGGGAAAGCAGTATAAAGCAAATCTTCAAATATTCCGTGTGGATATCCTTCTTTAGCAATTTTATCATCAGAAATAAAATATGCCACTACCGCACCACAAATAATAAATACAGCATAGAAAGTTAATCCACCATCACCGATTGGTATAATACGCTTTGGTAATGGGAAAGTCATATAAGGAGTAAGTGATTCTAAATAGAATGATACAAGTGGTATTAATAATATCGCGGCAACGATGCCACAAATTTTAAGTAACTTGTGCATTTTTTCATTACCTTCAAGAGGTAATTCTTTTTTTCTAATCCATAAAGCAGTAAATACAAAATATACATCGATAGGAATTAAAAGAGTTGTAATAATCATCTCGGCTAAGCCTAATCCGCTAATTTTGTCTCCGCCTAAACTAATGCCATAAGAGAACAAGAATGCTCCTATGGATGTAACAATAGCTAAGGCTGCTACCGAAATTACCATGTATTTTAAAGATAATTTATCTAATTTACCTTTCCATTTCATTACAATTAAACCAATGAAAGATGCAAGGCCTATTAATAAAACTATAATTCCAGCTATTTTCATACAATCATCCACCTTTTTATATCACTAGACTATCACTAATTACTAGTAATTACCACTATTTAATTTGTCTTTTCTAGCTTTTTCTTTGGCTAAAACTTCTTTTAAATATTTTCCTGTATAAGATTCTTCAACTTTAGCAACTTGTTCAGGTGTTCCAGTAGCAACAATTGTGCCACCTCTATTTCCACCTTCTGGTCCTAAATCGATAATGTAGTCAGCCACTTTTATAACATCTAAGTTATGTTCAATAATAACAACACTATCTCCATTATTAACAATACGTTGCAATACAGTAATTAAGCGCGAAACATCGTCAGTATGTAAACCAGTTGTTGGTTCATCAAGAATATAAAGTGTTTTTCCTGTTGGTCTTCTTTGTAATTCATAAGCTAGTTTTACACGTTGGGCTTCTCCACCTGATAATGTAGTTGCCGGTTGTCCTAACTTAACATATCCTAAACCGACATCAAATAATGTTTGTAAACGTCTTTTAATGTTTGGTCTATTTTCAAAGAATTCTAAAGCATCTTCAATAGTCATATCTAAAACTTCGGCGATATTTTTACCTTTATATGTGCATAACAATGTTTCTTCGTTATATCTTTGTCCATCGCAATGTTCACATTTAACATAAACATCTGGTAAGAAATTCATATTAATTCGTGTGACACCCGCACCTTCGCAGTTTTCACATCTTCCGCCAGGAACATTAAATGAGAATCTGCCTTTATCAAATCCACGTGCTTTTGCCTCTACACTTTGAGCAAATAAATCACGGATATCATCAAATACTTTTGTATATGTTGCTGGGTTGCTTCTTGGTGTTTTACCAATTGGTTCTTGAGAAACATTAACAACTTTATCAATATTTTCTAATCCTTCGATTGAAGAATATTTTCCTGGCGTAACCATGGTATCTTTATTTAAATATTTATATGTGGCTTTCCATAAAATTTCGTTTACTAAAGATGATTTTCCTGATCCAGATACACCAGTAACAAGTACCATACATCCTAAAGGAATTTTAACATTAACATTTTTTAAGTTATTTTCTTTAGCGCCTTTTATGTAAATATATTTACCATTACCTTTCAATCTGGCTGGTGGTAAAGGAATAAATTTCTTTCCGCTTAAATATTGGCCAGTAATTGATCTCTCACAGTTCATAATATCATTTACAGTACCTGCGGCCACAACTTCTCCACCATGGCTTCCTGCACCTGGACCAATATCAACAATATAATCCGCGGCACGCATTGTGTCTTCATCATGTTCTACGACAATAAGCGTATTACCTAAATCAACCATTTCTTTAAGTGCTTTAATAAGTCGATCATTATCACGTTGATGTAAACCAATACTTGGTTCATCTAATACATATAAAACACCAGATAATTTTGAACCAATCTGAGTAGCTAATCTAATTCTTTGTGATTCTCCACCTGATAAAGTCATAGACATACGTGCCAAAGTTAAATAATCTAATCCTACTGATATTAAAAATTGTGCACGATTTCTAATCTCTTTTAAAACCATCTTAGCTATTTCTAATTGGGTATTAGTTAAAGTTTTTTCAGTTTCATCAATAAATTTAAGTAAATCACTTATAGGAAGTAAAGTAACTTCATAAATATTTAAACCATTAATGCGAACAGAAAGTACTTCATCCGATAAACGCGCACCATGACATGTCATACATTCATAGTCACGCATAAATCTGCCATACCATTCACGAGTCATTTCTGATTGTGTTTCTTGATATAATCTTTCTACTTTTTTAGCTACACCTTCAATAAAATTATTACGATGATTTACGTTTCCAGAAGATGAAACTAAAGTATAAGCATGAGGAACTGGTGATCCCACAAAAACAATCTTTTTTTGTTCTGGAGTTAAATCTTTAAAAGGAATATCCATTGGGATTTTATATAATTTACAAAGCATTTCAAAATCTTGCCAATCAAGATTTTTAGTTCCGACAATATTTTTATAAAAAACAATTGCACCTTGATTAATACTCAATTCTTGATTAGGAACCAAGAGGTCTTCCGCTGCTTGTCTTTTTATTCCTAAACCATGACAATCCGGACAACATCCCATAGGTGAGTTAAAAGAAAACAAACGTGGTTCTAGATGTGGTACTGAAAATCCACAATATTTACAAGTATGATGCTCAGATAATAATTTTTCTTCATTATTAAGCATTAAAATAACATAACCATGTGACCAGTCTAAAGCAATATCAAGAGCGTCATAAATTCTGCTTCTAGAATCTTCCTTTAAAACAATACGATCTACAACAATATCAATGTTATGACGTTTATTTTTTTCTAATTCTGGCACTTCATTAATACGCATTAATTCGCCATCCACTCTTAATCTTTCAAAACCTGATGCCTTAATTTTATTTAAAGTATCTTTATGAGTTCCTTTTTCACTTCTAACAACAGGGGATATAATTTGCACTCTTGTGCCTAATTCACATTTATAAATAATATCCACCATTTCACGTGGAGTAAAAGCTACAATTGGTTCATGATGTGTAGGGCAATATGGCACACCAACACGCGCAAATAACAAACGTAAATAGTCGTATATTTCTGTTACTGTTCCTACTGTAGAACGTGGGTTATGTGATGTGGTTTTTTGATCAATCGCAATAGCAGGTGATAATCCTTCGATAGCGTCAACATCTGGTTTTTCTACATTACCTAAAAATTGACGGGCATAACTACTTAACGACTCAATATATCGTCTTTGTCCTTCATTAAAAATTGTATCAAACGCTAATGTTGATTTGCCAGATCCTGATAATCCAGTAAAAACCACAAATGAATCTTTTGGTATTGTAAGCGATATATCTTTAAGGTTATTTTCTCTTGCACCTTTTATTACTATGTTATTATTTTTCATTACTACTCACCTCATAAAACATTTTATTATAAACATTAAACTATTATTTTTGCTCAAAAAAGCAATCAAATTATTGATTGCTTTGTTCTTCTTTTACTATTTCTTTCTTTTCACCAATCGCACTATGAATTTTATCATTAACTACCGGCTTAGGTGTAACTGGTTCAGTATCCACTCTTTTTACTTCTTTTTGTTTTTCTACAATTTTATTATCAAGAGTTTTCTTTTCCACATTGAAATTTTCTTTTGTTTTGTTGCCATTATCATCAGTTTTAGTTACTTCGATTGTAGCTCCAAACAATATTTGAAGAAGCATACCGATTACTTGGTTTCCGCCTTTCATCTTTTTCATTTCATATATCTTATTTGCTGTATGAATTTCTATCGTTGCCACTCCAGCATAATTCTCATCCTCATCTTTACGCATCGCAACACCTAATACTGATGGAAAAAGAATTGTAGTAATAATATCACCTTGCGCAATTAGTACACGTCTATTAGTTAGATAAACAGAATACTTCTTATTGTTATTTAATTTATGAATAAATATACAAAAAACAATAAATATCCAAAGAGCCATTACGCCTATAAATATATATTCTACAAAAGGATATTTAGTCAAAAATTCAGTTACAATAGCAGGTAGCACCTTTAAATTAATAAGAACTAAAGGAACTGCTAATAAAATAATTGGAATTAAAAAATTTACAATTGCCCAACCAACAACCAAAGATTTTTGTACAGCCATCTTAATAACATTCTCATCCTTGAGTAATGTTTTCTTAATAAATTTTGGAAATGTCATAATTAAATCCTCTCCTTACAATTATACCACAATTAAAAATGGTTGCGAAGTTTTTTTATTTAACGCTACTAATATTCT
>ERZ808292.335-NODE-335-length-11522-cov-13.832737_pt1 | contig 11522 bp, 8 predicted proteins | sample MGYA00521275_ERZ808292 | MGnify/ENA primary metagenome ERZ808292 (study PRJEB31516, sample SAMN03275613) | gut metagenome | biome: mammalia-associated habitat; material: feces | host: Papio cynocephalus | place: Kenya | collected 2012-07-26 ... | reverse complement strand
GCGGCGAAAAAGGCTACTGGGTGATATATCAATCGGCACGAACCGGGGAAATCGTGAAGTAATTACGCCGAGTACAAAACACAGAAAAACAATGAATAAAACTTCCCCCCCTTCCTCACGTGTTTCCCCTACCGCCGTTCCCCCTCTGCACAAGTTTGAGGGAACCCACGGCGTCCGCTTCGCGTGGGGCAACACTGACGCGATTGACTTCGTAGCAATCGCTAGTTCGTTGCAAGCAACGAACGGCGGACGGGCTGTTGGCAATACAAATCGGCTGAAAGCCGTGTCACTGCGCTTTGTGCGCCAGCTACGCACCCAAAGCGCAGTCGCTTGTACTATCCGTCAAACTCGGCGTTCGCTTTTCTCGCCGCCTTGCGGCTCGTGTTCCGTCTTCGAATAAGCACATTCCGTTAATAAGTACGCCTTGAATAAGTTTTCGTTAGAAGTCCGCTCTGCAAGTTCGCGGACGGTGGTTTTTTTGTCTAATCCTCTTACTTATTAAAACCGCAATATTGAGATGAAGAACGCGAAAGACACAGTTTTAACTGGCTAAGGCTCTCAAATAGATGAAGAACAAGAAAACGCCCCTCTGTCAATCCTAACGTACATAAGCGTACGTGAATTGATAACAGAGGGGCGTTTACGCAGTTATTCGCTCAATAGCGCATTATGGATAAGCGCGCCAAACAGATGAATAGCGCGAAAAAGCCCTTCGGGCACTCGCCTATTATCCTAACCGGCTAAGGCTTTTTACAAGATACTAATATAAAACCGCGATATTGAGATGAAGAACAAGAAAGAGGCATCCGAATGGCAACCCTAATTTACTATGCGTAAATGAGTTGACAGGCGGATGCCTCTGCCGCAGTTATTCGCTCAATAGCGCGGTTTTATCCAAAGACGGCGAGAAGGAATCCAGCCGCCACCGCAGACCCGATAACGCCTGCTACGTTCGGACCCATTGCGTGCATAAGAAGATAGTTGCCTTTGTTGTATTGAAGTCCGACGGTGTTGGATACACGCGCCGCCATAGGCACGGCGGATACGCCTGCCGAACCGATGAGCGGGTTGATTTTGCCTTTCGAGATGACGTAGAGCAATTTGCCGATGAGCAAGCCGCAGATTGTGGCAAGCACGAATCCTGCAAGACCGAGGAACACGATTTTGAGCGTGGACAAGGTGAGGAACGTCGTGCCGACTGCTGTTGCGCCGACGGAAATACCGAGGAACAACGTGACGATGTTCATGAGTGCGTTTTGCGCAGTGTCGCTGAGTCTTTCGGTTACTCCGCACTCACGCAAGAGATTGCCGAACATAAGGCTTCCGAGCAGAGGCGCAACGGACGGCAAAAGCAAGGATACGACGATGGTGACGAGGATCGGGAAAATGATTTTCTCTTTCTTGCTGACCTTGCGGGTGGATTGCATAACGGTCATACGCTCTTTCTTTGTGGTGAGCAACTTCATAAAAGGCGGTTGCAAGAGCGGAATGAGAGCCATATACGAGTATGCAGCAACTGCGATAGGCGCAAGCAAATGAGGTGCGAGCGACTTGGTAAGGAAGATAGCCGTCGGGCCGTCCGCGCCTGCGATGATGGAAATCGAGGACGCTTCGCCGCCGGTGAATCCTAGAAGCGCCGCGAGAATAAGCACGAGGTAGATACCGCCCTGCGCCGCCGCGCCGAGAATGAGCGAACTCGGACGAGAAAGCATAGGTCCGAAGTCGGTCATTGCGCCCACGCCGATGAAGATGAGGCAGGGATAAACGCCCGTCTTTACGCCTATGTAGAGCATATCGAGCAAGCCGCCGTGTTGCAGAACGTTGAGATAATCTACGCCGTTTGCAACGGCATCCGTGCCCGTCCACCATTCGGGGTGGAAGATTTTGTCGCCGTCGAGTGCTGGCAAGTTGGTGAGAAGCATACCGAACGCGATGCCCACGAGAAGCAAGGGTTCAAACTGCTTTTTGATGCCGAGATAGAGGAAAAACAGCGCGACGATAATCATCACGATGGATTGCCAACCGCCTTCCTGACCGAAAAGATGGTAGCCGCTGCCGTTCCAGATATTCTTTAAGATTTCGCCTATATCCATACAAAACCTCTCAGTTCAATTCGCAAAGCGGTGCGCCGGTGCTGACGCTCGCGCCCTTTTGGACGAACACTTGACCGACTTTGCCGTCCTTGTCGGCATAGATTTCGTTTTCCATTTTCATTGCTTCGAGGATAAAGAGTACGTCGCCTTTTTTGACTTGTTGACCGCTTGTCACCTTGACGGCATTGATAGTGCCGGGCATAGGTGCGGTGACGGAATTTGCGCCTGCGCTTGCGGGTGCTGCCACTGCGGGTGCTGCCGTAGGTGCGGCGGTTGCGACTTCTTGCGCTGCCGCAACAGGCGTCGCCTGAGGAAGCGCGGCTTCGTATTCGGCTTGAATGACAGCCTCGCCCTTTTCAACTTCGACTTCGTAAATCTTTCCGTTTAACGTAACTTTGTAAATCATTTTTCTTCGTCCTCTACTCTCTTGATGGATTTGAAACGCAACTCGTTGAGAGGCGTATTGGTTTGGTCTGCGACGATTGCCATAATCATAGCGGCGTCGCGCTCGTCGGTGTTGATAAGTTTAAGTTCGCCGCAAGTGCCTTTTGCGAGGGGTTGCTCGACGGTTTCGGTTGCGGTTTCTTCTTTCTTATCCTTTTTCCAGAACGTCATTTTTGCTTTGAGATTCTGCACTTTATCGTTCCATTCGGGGTGTTTTTCTTTGAGTTTTTCGCTTCCGTCAAAGATTTTGCCCACGAGCGAGACGATGAGCATAAGCAGAATAAGAACAATGAAAACCACCACTATGCCGATGAGCGCAAGCAAGAGCGCGTCGGTGACTTTGAGGGGGTCGTTCTTGTTCAAAATTCCGCAAAGTAAGATGTTATTCATATTTCACCTCTTATTCCTCAACGGGGGAAATGGTGTATTTGACCACTTTTTCTTCTTTTGCCTTGCGAGCGGCGAAGAATTTTTCCGCCACTTGCGGGAAAAGGATGTATGAAAGCACGTCCTCGTCGTTCTTTGCGATGCCTTTGAGTTCCTCTTTGGTCTTTTCAAAGACGGGTTCGAGCGTGTCTGCGTATCTGCCCTCGATGGGTTTCTCGTCGCCGAGTGCCTTCTTCATAACTTCGGGATTGATGGGTGCGGGCGGAGTGCCGTACTCGCCTCTGCAATATGCTTTGACTTCTTTGGAAATATTCTTGTATCTCTCGCCGCAAAGCACGTTGTTGGTTGCCTGAACGCCGACCATTTGGCTCATAGGCGTTACGAGCGGCGGATAGCCGAGATCCGCTCTGACCTTCGGCGTTTCGATAAGCACTTGCTCGAATTTGTCCATAGCGTTTTGCGCTTTGAGTTGGGAAACGAGGTTCGAGAGCATACCGCCGGGTACTTTGTAGGTCAAAGCGTCGGTGTCGGTGGTGAGCATCTTGGGATTGAGCGTGCCGTCTTTGAGGTAGCCGTCTCTAATAGGCTTGAAGAAGTCGTTGACTTGTTTGAGCACGTCGTCGTTAAGACCCGTTTCGTATCCGAGTTGTTTGAGAGCGATATTGATGGTTTCGGTTGCGGGTTGGCTCGTACCGCCGCTGAAACACGATGTTGCGGTGTCGATAACGTCAACGCCCGCCTCGATTGCCTTCATATAGGTCATATACGCCATACCGGTCGTGCAGTGAGTGTGCAAAACTACGGGGATTTTGACTTCGTTTTTGATTGCACCGATAAGTTCGTACGCTTCGAGCGGGGTCATAGTGCCTGCCATATCCTTGACGCAGACGGTTGCAACGCCCATTTCTTCGAGTTGTTTTGCGAGTTTTGCAAACGCTTCGAGAGTGTGAACGGGGCTTTGCGTATAACTGATTGCGCCCGACACAGTCGCGCCGCACTTGATTGCGGTTTTGGTTGCGGTTTCGAGATTGCGCACGTCGTTGAGCGCATCGAAAATACGAATGACGTCGATGCCGTTGTCAACGGATTTTTCAACGAACATCTTGACGATTTCGTCGGGATAATGCTTGTAGCCGAGAAGGTTTTGTCCCCTGAGCAACATTTGAAGTTTCGTGTTGGGCATAGCCTTGCGAATGTTGCGCAAACGTTGCCACGGATCTTCATCGAGATACCTCAGACAAACGTCGAAAACCGCACCGCCCCAGCACTCGACAGAGTAGTAACCCGCTTTGTCCATCGTGGGAAGAATGTCGGCAAATTTAGAATACGGCAAACGCGTTGCAATCAAAGATTGATTTGCGTCGCGAAGAACCGTTTCGGTAAAAAGAACTTTCTTTTGAGCAAATTCTTTTTTCATTATATAGCCTCCAAAAAATGATTCATTGTAAGTATAACAAATTATGTTTGCAAATCAATCGATTTTTCCAAAAATATAGATAAATTTTTATTTATTTTTTATGTATTTAATATTTGTAGCATAAAATAAAACGACGCCCCGCAAAAGCGAGGCGCAAACGTTTTGTCGGTCGATATTTTGTTTTGCATTGTTCTTCTTTGTCATTTGCAATCGGAAAGCGGCAAAAGCGTCACGTCGAACGAGCCGTCGTCGTAGATGTCGATGAGCGTTCCGCCCCTTTGGGTAATGCGTTTTGCTATGCCCTTGTATGCGTTGTAGTCTATGCTCATTCCGTAGGTCAGGCGAATACCCTTGTAGGTCATAGACAGCGTGTTGAGGTGGTCGTGTCCCATAAACATACCCTTGCAACTGCCGAGTTTGACCATTTCGCCGAAAAACTTGCCCTCTTTGGTTTTGGGATAGCCGAAATAGTTGTCCTTTTCCTGAACGAATCCGCAATGATAGGTCGCCTCGCTCGAGCCTCTGTAACACTTGTCCCACCCTTCCTTAAACTCTTTGGGCGGAATGTGGAAGAACGCGAGCGACTTTGCAATCTCGCCGTCTTTTGAAAGGGCTTGAACTTCCTTTTTATACCACTCGATTTGGTCGTCGTGAATGACGTCGAAGCCGCTAAAAAAGTTCCACGTCAGATATGCGTTGCTGTCGATAAACATAAGCGCGGTGTTGAGCGAGCCGTCCTCGTTGAGAAGGGGTATGCAATAGTTGCCCACGCCGAATATATCGGGGTCGCCCTTTTGAAAGTGGCAATGCGGTTGAGCGGAATAGAAATCGCCGAGTTGCTCTTTATCGAGTCTTGCCCAAACCTCGCTATCGTGATTGCCGAAAACCACCGTCCAGTCCACGCCGAGTTTTTCCATAACGGAAGCGAACATCTTTGTGGATTTAAGATTGTTGAGCGTACCCTGATTGAGCAAAGGCATAGGATACACCATATCCCCCGTGACCGCAACGAAGTCCGCATTTGCGTTTTTGACTATCTTTTCTACCGCCGCAAGAGCGAGTTTGTCCTTTTTGCGAGTGCCGAGAGAACCGCCGATGTGAATATCGGTAAGTTGCAAGATTCTGAAAGGCTTGCCTTTCTCTTTTACGATAACTTCTCTGCCGTCGCGCTTTTCAAAACGTCCGTTCATTTTAGCCCTCTACGTCGTCAATCGACGTTTTATCTTCGTTTTCGGTCGTATCAACGTCGGTTTGTGCGATTTCCTCATCGGTTTCGGCGATTCGTTCGAGAGAACCTTCAACGCCTTCGGCGACGTCGGTTTCGACTTCTTCTTCGATGACGTTGCCTTCTTCGTCGAGTTTGACGGACGGGTCTACGACGTCTTCGGGGTCAACCTTGCCGTAAAGTTCGGCAATGAGCGCTTCTCTTTCCGCACTTTCTTCGTCGGTGAGAGTTTTGCCCGATTTTCTCGCTTCGATAAAGTAGCGGATTCTCGTGAGTTTCGCGCTGGTAATCTTATATCTGAACGAAGCGATAAGAGCAATCGTGATAAACACCGCAACCGAGATGCCGAGCGTCAAGCGGACGGTGAGCAAAACCGTATCCGATTGCGCGACGTAGTCTGCGGGGTCGTTCGATGTGTTGGAAACGTATCCGAGCGCGCCGATAACCCAGCCTACCATACCCACGCCGAGTCCGCCGCCGACCTTTCTTGCAAGCGTCATCATACCGCTGTACGTTCCCGTCGGGCGTTGACCGGTTGCCATTTCGGCAACGTCCACCGTGTCGGGGAAGATAATCCACGGCATCATTTGCGCGCCGCCGAAGCCGAGACCCATTATGAGCGCGACGATGGGAACGAGCACGGGCGGTGCCCAACTCGGGTCCATTGCCGCAAGCATAATGCCGCCCGCAATGTAGAACGGAAGTCCCATACGGAACGCGAATTGTTTGCTCTTTTTGTCCATCATAACGCGAGCGAGCGGGAACATAACGACCGCCGCCACCATCATAGGCGCGATGATAAACAACGAGGACATTTTCATTCCGAACAGTTCGTAGCCGTGCCATACGTCCGTTGCGTAGTAGACCGCGAGTGCGGAAATGATGTCCATACAGATGAACGCCGTGACGTACATCACGATGTGCCAACGATAAGAGCGATTCTTATAAGGCACTGCGTAACTGTTTGCGAATTGTTTGAGGTTGAAATGCTTTTTCGGGGTCTTGGGTTTGATACGTTCTTTGACGAAAATGCCGCAGATAACCAGTCCGCCGCCGAACAGCGTGCCGAACACCAAACTCATACAGAGCCAGAATTGCGTGGAATCGAGTTGAGGAACGAACAGGAATCCCGTTCCGTCGGGGTTGGTGAGAGCCTCGATAAACACGAGCGGCAAAACGTAGCCGAGTCCCGAAGCGATAGCCGTAAAGATAAGTTTGACGGTGTTTGCGTTGTTACGCTCTCTGAACGAAGGCGTAATGTCGCTTGCCATCGAGCAGTACGGCACTTGCGTAACCGTCGAGCAAGTGTTCCACAGCAGATACATAATTATAATGTACGCCGTGAATCCGCCCACGCTCGCGCCCCATTGCCTTACGGGCAAGAACACGAGGAATATGCACAAAAACAAGGATATTCCGCCGAAAAACATATACGGTTTTCTTCTTCCCCACTTGCCGCGCGTATTGTCGGAAATGAAACCCATAAACGGGTCGGTGATTGCGTCCCAGAATTTTGCAAGTAAAATAATAGTGGAAGCAACACCCAGCGCAATGCCGTTTTTGGTCATATAGGCGAGCATAACGCAAGACATCATACTCACGCCGCCGCCGTCCATAAGGCCGCCGATACCGTAGGCGAGTTTCTCTTTGAGAGGCACTCTGTCCGCTTCCGCTATGGGTTCGGGCGTTGTCGTTTTGGTTTTTTCTTTTTTCACGTTGCACCTCGAAAAAGGATTTTACAAAATCAATTCTATCATACGCGCGGGCGCATAACAACCCGAAATACAAAAAAACCGCAGGGATTCTGCGGTTTTTCGTTGCGTTTTCAAACGAAACAAATAGTTTTTTGCGTGTTATTTGCGCTTTTCTCGATTGAACGCCGAGATTATTGCGCGCTTTAGATTGCGTTCGTTTCGCATTTTAGATTACTTTCTCGTGCGGATTTCCTCGCTCACGAAGTTTACGAACTCGTCAAGCGACATGGTTTTGGTTTCCGCCGTATCTCTGAAGCGCACCGCAACCGTACCGTTGTCCGATTCTTGTTGACCGATGACGAGCATATACGGCACTCTGTCCACGACTTGCGCTTCTCTTATTTTGTAGCCGATTTTCTCGTTGCGGTCGTCGTATTCGGTGCGAATCTTCGCCGCGCGCAACGCCTCGTACACTTTTCTTGCGTATTCGTCGTGCTTTTCGGACACGGGCAACACCTTGACTTGAATAGGCGCGAGCCAAGTCGGGAATTTGCCTGCGAAATGCTCGGTGAGTATGCCGATAAATCTTTCGATCGAGCCGTAAACGACGCGGTGCACCATAATAGGTCTTTGTCTTTCGCCGTTTTCGTCGACGTATTCCAGCCCGAAGTTGAGCGGCATTTGGAAGTCGAGTTGGATTGTGCCGCATTGCCACGTTCTTCCGAGAGTGTCTTCGAGGTGGAAGTCGATTTTCGGTCCGTAGAACGCGCCGTCGCCTTCGTTGACGATATACGGAAGTCCGATTTTTTCAAGTGCGGCGATAAGTCCGTTGGTTGCCGCTTCCCAGTCCTCGTCGCTTCCCATACTGTTTTCGGGGCGAGTGGAAAGTTCCACGAAATATTTGAATCCGAACTTACTGTACACTTCGTTTATGAGGTGAACGACGCCGATGATTTCGTCGGTGATTTGTTCCCTTCTCATAAAGATGTGCGCGTCGTCTTGGGTGAAGCATCTGACTCTGAAAAGTCCGTGAAGCGCACCCTTGAGTTCGTGACGGTGAACGAGTCCGAGTTCGCCCACGCGCAAAGGCAAATCGCGATAACTGTGCGGTTCGCTCTTGTAAACCATAACGCCGCCCGGGCAGTTCATCGGCTTAATGCAATACACCTCGTCGTCGATGATCGTGGAATACATATTGTCTTTATAATGATCCCAGTGACCGCTCGTTTCCCAAAGATGACGGTTCATAATCATAGGCGTGGACACTTCGACGTAGTGGTCGCGGGTGTGAATTTCGCGCCAGTAATCGATGAGCGAGTTTTTGATTGCCATACCGTTTGGTAGGAAGAACGGGAATCCCGGCGCTTCGTCGCAAAGCATAAACAACTTCATTTCCTTGCCTATGCGGCGATGGTCGCGCTTTTCGGCTTCTTCGAGAAGTTTGAGATAATCGTCGAGTTCTTGTTGAGTTGCAAAAGCAGTGCCTTTGACTCTGGTGAGCATCTTGTTATTCTTGTCGTTTTTCCAGTATGCGCCCGACTGTCCCATAATCTTGAACGCTTTGAGGGCTTTGGTGTACGTGAGGTGAGGACCTACGCACATATCGATGTATTCGCCTTGTTGATAGAACGTAATGGTTGCGTCTTCCGGCAAGTCCGCGATATGTTCGACTTTGTACTTTTCCCCTCTTTCTTTCATAAGCGCAACCGCTTCTTCGCGAGGAAGCGCAAACGCCTTGATGGGCAAGTTCTCTTTGACGATTTTCTTCATTTCGGCTTCGATACGAGCAAGATCGTCGTCGGTGAGTTTGGTGTCGCCGAGGTCTACGTCATAATAGAATCCTTTTTCGTTTGCGGGACCGTACGCAAAGTCCGCTTCGGGGAAAAGGCGTTTGATTGCCTGCGCCATAACGTGCGCGGCGGTGTGACGGATAACGTGCAATTCCTCTGCCTTGTCGGTGATTTCGCCAACCGTACCGTTGTTGTAAACAACTTTCATAAAATGCTCCTTCTATGATTGAATTTCATATATATTTTCATATATTTCGGTGGCTTTCAAACAAAAAAGCCCTCGAAAAAACGTACTGCCACGCTTTTTGCAAGGGCGCATAAATGCTCGGTTCCACCTTGATTTTTACTCGTTTTATCCTTTGACGCAAGGTATGCGGCGACGCTTACTGCTGTTTCGGCGCGCGACTCCGGAATGGTCTTCGCTCGACCCTCGCAAAGAAACTCACAGCGAACGTTTCTCTCTCTGGATGCGGAAAAATCGAGTTACTCTTTCCTTCACAGTCTTTATAAAATTTTCGTTTAGATTATAACACCCTAAATTTAGGCTGTCAATTTATTTTGTTTATTTGGCATTTGCGCCAAAGAAAAGCGGCGATGAAATCATCGCTACATACGTTTTTAGTTGTTTTCGTTCGAGAAGTCCGAAATCTCATCCTCTCGCTTTTTCCATATCTTTGACGGAAGCACATCGAAAACTATCATCACGACAGACATAATTATCGCCGCAATAAGTCCGCCCGCGAGTTTCACTTCGAATGCGTCGGTTTTTATATCGTCCATTGTAGTATTAACTATTTCCATAGTAACGGCAGACAAGACAAATGCGCAAAGCAGGAAAATCGCTATTGTCACGGATAATCCCGTATTAACCTCCTTTGCGGATTTTCCGCCTACAATCGTTCCGCCGAGATAGAATCCCGCAATCACCATTACGAGTATAAGCAGGAAAAATCCGAGCGACAACATATTTGCGCCCTCATAGTCGATTTGAGCGATCACGCCGTCGACAATAAGTGCCCTCGCATATGCTTTTGCAATAAGCTCGTCGCCCGCCATAAATTCTTTTGCGGTGAAATTTCCCAACTGATCTATAATCGCTTTTGCGGCTTCAGAGTATTTTTTATACTGATGTCCTGCAAATTCTTCGTCCTCTTGTTCGTCATGATTGGTTATACAGCCTGCCATTGCGCTTGCGTCGAGAGTGGTTTCGTATTTGGCAGCCGAGGATTTGCCCGACAATTGCACGTCGTACACCGCTTTGAAGCAAGGTGCGAAGCAGCAACCGACCACGATAAACGCAAACACCAAAGTTGCGATTCTCGGAACGAGGATTTTTGCCGTCCTTGCGGTCTTTGCATCCGCAACCAACCTTTGCGTGAGGCAAACGACGATTGCAAGGCTTGCAAAGAAAAGCGAAGCAATCATTGCGCCCGCAACGTCAACCGCCGACATCGCAGTTGAAAACGGCAACATTGCGCAAAGCGGTAAAATCATAAGGAACGGCACGAAAAAGTCGAGTTTTGCGTGCTTGTCATCCTCTTTGCCTTGCAAAAAGTCGCTCAAATATTTCACGAACGCCACAATCGCTATAATCGCCATAACGAAAGTGGACAAAATGTTCAACAAGAACAGTATGCCTGCCGTTATGATTTCCGCTTGCACTGCGCCGCCTGCATAGCCGTCGACGGAAAGACTGTATGCCAGCGTTTTTACGACGTATTTTCGCAACAAATCTTCGGATTCTTCGGACAGAACTATTTTCGTTCCTCTGACGTCATCTGTCACCGAATTGTACAAATCATCTGCCAAATCAGAAAGTTCGTCTGCGAGTTTTTCGATTTTTGCGACGTCTTTTTCCGTGTCGTAATGTCTTGCCGTCGCAAACATAAGTTCGATGCAATCGACGGAATAAAGGCTTACATCGCCCTCTATAAAATCTTCGTCTAAATTCGAATCTATCAAATCGCCTATATATTCGGCACACTTGTCTACCGAAAAATCGAGAACGCCTGCAAACGAGAGCGCAAACAAAAGCACGCATACGAAAGCAACCACCGACCTTTTCACGAGAGTGAGTATACTCTTTGTCGTATGTTTGACCTTGCGACGTTCCACCTTTTCTTTTTCGACGACGGGTGTGCAAACCGTATTGCCGACTTGCGGTTGAACGCTTTGGACGTGTTCCTCTTGTGCGTGTTCCTCGCGAGATTCTACCCTTGCGCCGCATTTCGAGCAAAACTTTGCGCCTTCCACGATAGGTTCGCCGCAATTTTTACATTTCGGTTCGAGTTCCTTGCCGCAAAACGGACAAAAAGCAAACTTATCGATAATAGGTTTGCCGCAGTTGCTACATCTTTTAATTTCTTCCATATGAATCCCTTTTTGCCAAATTCATAAAAAATCGAATTGACAATTCTCCCTTGTTTTTCACGAATTATTATAACGTATTATTCGTATTTGTCAACGACAAAT
>ERZ808292.333-NODE-333-length-11593-cov-7.437077_pt1 | contig 11593 bp, 7 predicted proteins | sample MGYA00521275_ERZ808292 | MGnify/ENA primary metagenome ERZ808292 (study PRJEB31516, sample SAMN03275613) | gut metagenome | biome: mammalia-associated habitat; material: feces | host: Papio cynocephalus | place: Kenya | collected 2012-07-26 ... | reverse complement strand
TATCAAAAAATTCACTTTATTTAGGCTATTGTCATAGACTATATAGAGGTGAGTATATGAAAAAAGAAATAATTGGTGCGATGGTCACTCCTTTCAATAATCAAGATGAAATTGATTATATAGAAGTTAAAAAATTACTTGAATCATATGAAAAAAGCGGACATAGCGCAGTTGTCGTAGCGGGGACAACAGGAGAAGAATCGGCACTCACATCAAAAGAAAAAATTGATTTAATTAAATTTGTTATAATGAATACTAAATTAAAAATTATTGTTGGTGTAGCAGAAAATAACACAAATAAAATAATTGAACAAATTGAAATCCTTAATACTTTAAATATTGATGCTATTCTCGTGACATTACCATTTTATAATAAGCCGCCACTTCGAGGTGTGTTTTTACATTTTAAAAAAGTATTACAAACTAGTAGACATCCAGTTTTAATTTATAATGTTCCTTCAAGAGTTGGTATGTCAATTGATTACCAAACGATTAGAAAATTACTACATATATCAAATAAATTAATTGGGATAAAAGAATGTAGTAATGATTTTAATCTTATGACTTTATTAAAGAAAAATTTTCCAGATTTTTTAGTATATCACGGTAATGATACTAATTTTGATAAAGCACTTGCTGCAGGTGCAGATGGAATTATTTCAGTTTCATCGATTTTATATGCTCATGACTATAAATTACTAATTGAAGATTATGAAGATAACTTTACGAATCCAATATTAATTGATTATTTAAATTTTATTGGTAATTTAATAACTTTTGAAACTAATCCAATACCAATTAAATATTTATTAAGTATTAATGGTTATAAAAGTATGAATTTAAGATTGCCTTTAGTTAATTTATCTTTAGAAGGCAAAAGAAACTTAGATTTACTTAAAACAAAATAAAACTTTTAGTAGTTTTGTTTGACATTTGAAATTTAAACTATAAACTATAAATAGTGAATTGACACTTATCCGCTTCCTTAGCGGAAAGTAAGCATTGTGTCTTACATTGATAACGACCTAATAAGCCGTTATTTTTTTATACTTCGATAGTTTTATAAATAAGCAAAAAATGTTATACTAATATTAACAAAAAAACTTACAAGGAGTTTAGATAATGGTTGATGTAATTATTTTAGGCGCTGGAGTTATTGGAGCATTCATTGCTCGAGAAATAGCAAAATATAATCTCGATGTTTTAGTATTAGATAAAGAAAATGATGTAGGTAATGTCACATCAATGGCAAATTCCGCAATTATCCATTCGGGATATGATCCTTTGCCACATACTTTAAAAGCAAAGTTTAATGTTTTAGGTAATAAAATGTATGATCAAGTTGCTAAAGAACTAGATGTAAAATTTATTCGTACTGGCTCAATGACTGTGGCTACAACTAAAGAGCATTTAAAAGTATTAGAAGATTTAAAGAAAAGAGCTTTCGAAAATGGTGTGGAAGTTTGCTTATTAACAAAAAAAGAAGCACTAGAAAAAGAGCCACATTTAAATGATTCTATATTAGGTGCTTTATATTGTCCAACTGCGGGAATTATTGATCCATTTAATTTAGTTGTTCATGCAATGGAAAACGCTATTGATAATGGTGTGAAATTAAAACTAAATGAAGAAGTAATTGGTTTAAAAGAAATTCCTAATGGCATAAAAGTAATTACTAAAAATAATGTTTATGAAGGAAAAGTTATAATTAACGCAACTGGAGTAAATGGAGATACTATTTCACATCTAGTTAGTAATCATGACTTTAATATTAAAGCAAGAAAAGGCGAATATTATGTTTTAGATCATTTTGATGATTCATTTTTAAATATGCCAATTTTTCCACTTCCTAGTGAAAAAGGAAAAGGAATTTTAATGACACCAACAAGTAGTCATAATTATTTAGTAGGGCCATCATCAGAATTTGTGGATGATAAAGATGATTTATCAACTGACTCACTAACATTAAGCGAAGTCAAAAAACAAGCATCTTTAATTATGAAAGATATTCCTTTTAATATGACAATTAGAACTTTTGCGGGTAATCGTCCAACTCCATCTACCCATGATTTTATTATTAAAATTGAAAATAAACATTTTATTAATGTGGTTGGAATTGAGTCACCAGGTTTAGCAAGTGCACCAGCAATTGGAAAATATGTTGTTGAAGAATTGTTATCAACATTAATTAATTTGAAAGAAAAAGAAAATTATAATCCTAATGTGAAAAAATATGTACATATGAAAGAATTAAGTTTAGAAGAAAGAAATAAACTAATAAAAGAAAATCCTAAATATGGCCATATCATTTGTAAATGTGAATATATTTCCGAGCAAGAAATACTTGATACATTATCAAGAAGTTGTCCGCCTCACTCCATTAAAGCACTTAAGAAAAGAGTTCGTGCTGGATTTGGTAAGTGTCAAGGTGGTATGTGTCAACCAAGTGTTTTAGATATATTAGCAAATTATTATCATATTGATGTTTTAGATGTTAATTACGATGCTTTAAACACCAATATAATTAAAGAAATAACAAAGGCAGGTGATGACAATGCATAATTATGATGTTGTCATTATTGGTGGCGGCGCTGCTGGTTTAGCGGCCGCTAAAAAATGTTATGATTTAGGAATAAAAGATATTGTTGTAATTGAAAGAGATTTTGCTTTAGGTGGTATTTTAAATCAATGCATTCATAATGGTTTTGGACTTCATGAATTTAAAGAGCAATTATCTGGACCAGAATATGCTAGTAGATTTATAGAAATGCTAAAAGATACCAATGTTGTTATTAAAAATAACACCATGGTTACTAATATTTCTAGAGATAAAAAAATAACTTATGTAAATGAAATAGAAGATTATCAAGTAATTGAAGCAAAAACAATTATTTTTACAGTGGGTTGCTATGAAAGAAATGCTGGATCTATTCAACTTCCTGGTGATCGACCAAGTGGCGTTTGTTCGGCAGGCACAGCCCAAAAGTATTTAAATATTGATGGTTATTTAGTTGGTAAAAAAGTATTTATCTTAGGATCAGGAGATATCGGTCTAATTATGGCTCGACGTATGACTTTAGAAGGGGCAAAAGTTCTTGGTGTTGCCGAAATTATGCCTTATTCTAATGGTTTAAATCGTAATATTGTTCAATGTTTAAATGATTTTGATATCCCGTTATATTTATCTAGTACGGTTACTAAAGTAATTGGAAAAGAAAAATTAGAAAGAATTGAATTATCTAAAGTTGATGAAAATTTAAAAGTTATACCTAATACACAACTTTATTTTGATGTGGATACTTTGTTATTATCTATTGGATTAACGCCGGCAACAGATTTATTAACTAGTCTTGGGCTAAAAATCCATCCACGTACTAAAGGACCTTATGTAAATGAACATAATGAGACATTAATTCCAGGAATATTTGTCGCGGGTAATGGTTTACATGTGCATGATTTAGTTGATTATGTAACTATGGAAGCACGTGAGTCTGCGATTGGAGCATATTGTTATTTAAATAATCTTCTTCATTATGAAAATAAAAATATTTTAGTAGAAGCAAGAAGTGGCGTTGGCTATGTTTTACCTCAACGTATTAACTATCTTAATGTTAGTGAGTATTTCACTATCAAATTCCGTGTTAGTAAACCAATGAAAAATGTTGATATCGTTATTAAATGTGATGGTGTAGTAGTTAAACGTATTAAAAAGCTTAATGTAATTCCTTCGGAAATGGAAAATATTAAATTAAGTAAAGATCTAATTAATAATGATACTAACACACTAACTGTAGAAGTGGAGGGATTATAATGAAAGAACTAATATGTATTGTTTGCCCGCGCGGATGCCATTTAACGATTGATGAAAATAAAAATGTTACTGGCAATAGTTGTCCGCGAGGTGTTCAATATGCCATTAATGAAGTAACTAATCCTATGCGTATGTTAACTTCTACAGTATTTATTAAATCGGAAACTTTAAAAAGAATACCAGTTATTACGAGCAAAGAAATAAGTAAAGATTTGCTATTTGATGTTATGAAAGAAATTAATAAAATAAAGGTACAAGCACCTATAAAAATGCACCAAGTGTTAATTAAAAATGTTTTAAATACCGGTGCAGATATAATTGCCACAAGAGAAGTCTTAAAATAGTTGTTTGTTTAATTTTTACATGCTATAATACATTTGCTGTTTAAGTTATAAATCGAATAATTATTATGACTGAAGGCGTTTTATTATGGACGAAAGGAAAAATTTTTATGCGTGATAAAATTCGAATTTTTGCGCTTGGTGGTTTAGATGAGCGCGGAAAAAATATTATTGTAGTGGAAATAAATCAAGACATATTTATTATCGATGCTGGTATTAAACACCCAGATAGATCTTTGCCTGGCGTTGACTTAATTATTCCAGATTATCGTTATTTAGAAGAAAACAAAGATCGTGTTAAAGCGTATTTGGTGTCACATGGTCATAATGAACAAATGGGCGCTATCCCATTTATGTATAAAAGTATTAAAGCACCAATATATTGTTCTAAGGCCACAGCGGCTATGATTAGTGATTATGGTATTAATTATTTAAAGAAACCAGTTACCTTCAATTTTAAAATTGTAAATCCTAGTGATGATGTAGAAATAGCTGGACATAAAGTTCACTTTTTCCAAACTTGTCACTCAATGATTTGTTCTAGTGGTATTGCTATTGATACTACTGAAGGCACAATTATATATTCTGGTGACTTTATTGTGGAATATAATAGTGATATTGGTCATAACCATGATTTAAATAAATTAGCTAAAATTGCCGAAAATAATGTGTTATTACTTATGACTGAATCTAGTGGCGCAACTTCATTAGGATATGCTTCACCAAATCATAAATTAACACCTTACTTAAATCGTGTTTTATTTGAAAGTAAAGGTCGTACTTATATTGCTTTATTTGATAAAAATATTTATGGATTAGAAGAAATCTTAAAATTTGCCACACTTAATAACAAAAAAGTTATTTTCTATAACGAATTTGCTAAGAAATTATATGAAAAACTTCAACCATGCGGTATATTTGTTCCAGGTAAAAATGTTATTACTAGCGATGATGAATTATTAAGAATTAAAGCCACTGATACCATTATAGTTATGATGGAAGAAGGAGAACATTTATACGAATTAATGTCTCAACTTGCACGTGGAGAGATTGAAGATAAACGCTTTATTATTAGTCCAAATGATTCTTTCTTAGCGGCTTGTCCTCCACAAGGTGGATTAGAAATTATTGCTACTGACGCTATTGATGATTTATTTAGAACGGGTGCACACATTACCAATCTAAATAAAAAGACTTATATATCAATGACCGCTCGTGAAGATGATTTAAAATCGATGATTTCTTTATTAAAACCAAAGTATTATTTACCAGTAAGTGGTGAATATCGCCATTTATTAGCTAACGCGATGATAGCGGTACATAGTTTTACAACTTATAACCACCGTAATGTCTTTATTTTAGATAATGGTGTCCCTGTTGATATTATTGATGGAGAAGCTAAAATCACAAACACAATTATTAAAAATGGAGATTTAATGGTTGATGGTATTGGTGTTGGTGATGTTAAACAAGAAGTTATTGATGATCGTCAAAAACTTTCAGAAGATGGTGTTATTATTGCCGCTTTAGCAATATCTAAAGAAAATAATCAAATCATTGCGGGACCAGATATTCAAATGCGTGGTTTCGTATTCTTAAAAGAATCAGAAGCTATATTAAGAGAAATCACTAGATTATTTGTAGATACTGTTAATAGCAGCTTAAGTCATAACAAATCTATTGAAGAAGCTAAAAATATTTTTGTTGATAAAGCAACCAAGTTTATTAAAAAAGAGACTGCTCGTTTCCCACTTATTGTCCCAATTGTGGAAGTAATTGAATAATTGTTAACACCTAGAGAAAATCTAGGTGTTTTTGTTATAAAAATGCTTTTTATAATTTCTTGTATGTGTCATAATAATTATAGATTTAGTTAAATCTATAAATGTGAAGGTGATCGTATGGCAAAAGAAAAGCATTTACCAAAATCAATATCAGAAGCAAAATTATTATCAAGAGATGCTGAGAATACTCTCTATGGATTGATGTTATTCTTAATATCTGTCATTGGAATTTTAAACAATGGCTTTGTTGGCAATTTTTTAACATATATATCAGCATATGCTTTCGGCGTATTTTATTTTGTACCATTTTTACTTGGCATTGCTATGGGATTTTATTTAATTTTAATGAAGAAATCTTATATGGTAAAAATTAATCTTGTTTTATTAGGAATTATTTTAATTGCTTTATCTTGTTTAATTGGTTCATCTTTATCTTCAACACAAGATGGTTTTAATACGGTGTTTACTAATTTTCATACAAAAATATCAAATGCAGTTGTCAATGATACAATATTTAAATTAAGACTAAGCGATATTGGTGGCTTAGGCGGTGGCATTGTTGGAGCATTCTTAGCTACTTTATTATGTTCTACAATTACATCAATTGGTGCTTACATTGTAGTTATTGTTCTTATGCTTGTGGGCTTATATTTAACATTTGCAAAATTAGTTTTAAAAATTATTGCTAAATCGAAAGAAGCAAAGAAAAAACATAAAGAAAAAGTTCTAGAACGTTTAAAACAAGAAGAACAAGAAAAAGAAGAACGTGAATTAAAACTAAAAATAGAACAAGAAGAAAATGCAAAACTAGATCAAGAAATATCTTCATTATCTTCACGTATTCATTCTAACGATAACAATGTCTCTCCTACTATCAAGAAAGAAGATAATTATCAAGTAATTAATAATTCACCTAATCGTCCACAAAAAGTGTCTATTAGTGATTTGACTGATAAGAATGAATCAACCCTGACACCAAAAAAAGAGATGCCAGTTACTCCTACACCTATTAATCAGTTATTTGCTGATGATATTGAACCTAAAGAAGATGTTAAGAAAGAAGAAACTATTAATGAGACACCTACACCTAATCAAACACTAAATACAAGTGTAGCATTTAATAAACCGACACCGGCCGCTTCTATATCTTTTGAAAAGAAAGTAGAACCGCAAAAAACATTAGCACGTGTAAGTACTCCACGTTCAGAATATATTTATCCAAGTCTTGATTTATTAGCGGATGCAAATGGTAGATCAATGAAATCGTATAACGCCACTGTGGCGGAAGAAAGAAAAGAAGCTATTAACCAAACATTTAAAGACTTTAACATTGGTGCGTCTGTTGATACATATACAGTCGGACCATCTGTTACAAGATTTGATATTAAATTAGACGCCACAACTTCAGTTAACTCAATTCAAAAAGTTATTGATAACGTTGCTATTCGTTTAGGCGGAGTATTCCCACGTTTTACAAAAGTTGTTTTAGGTCATACAACATCAGGCTTAGAAGTTCCAAATGAAAAAATAGATATGGTTACATTAAAAGAAGTTTTATATGATATTAAAGATAAAAATGATAAACCTCTTTTGATACCATTTGGTAAAGATATTTCTGGTAAAGTAGTTTATGAAACAATGACAAAGTTCCCACATATGCTTGTGGCTGGTACTTCTGGATCTGGCAAATCCGTATTCTTACATTCATTTATTTTATCATTAATGATGCGTCAAACACCGGATGAAGTAAAATTCTTAATTGTTGATCCAAAACAAGTAGAATTTAATTATTATCGTGATTGTCCGCATTTATATTGCCCAATTATTACTGAACCATTAGAAGCACGTGTAGCTTTAAATAAAATGATTAAAGAAATGGAAAACCGTTATACTTTATTAGCGGAAGGTTGCTTCACTGACTTAAAACAATATAATGAGTCAATGAAAGAAGAAGGAAAAGATATTCTTCCTTATATTGTTATTATTATTGATGAATATAATGATTTAGTTTCTGCTTTAGCCGATATTGAAAAACCAATTATTCGTTTAGCCCAAAAAGCTCGTTCGGCTGGTATTCATATTTGTATTGCCACTCAACGTCCTTCTGCGGATGTTGTCACTGGTACTTTAAAAGCAAACTTAGCGGTTAAGGTAGCGTTAATGGTATCATCATTAGCTAACTCTACAACTATCTTAGGCCAAAGTGGTGCGGAACGTTTACAAGGTAATGGTGACTGCTTATTAGATTGTGTTTCCGTTACTCGTGGTCAAGGTTTCTTACGTATTCAAACACCTTACGTTGATCGTAAAGAAATTATGAAAGTTGTGGCCTTCTTAAAAGAACATTACCCAGTTAATTATAATCCAGATTTCTTAGATTTAAGAGATCGTTCGGCAACCGGTCCAACATTTATTTCTTCAGATGGTGGTAGTGGCGAATATAATTCTGATGAAGAACGTTATCAAAATCTTAAATCCTTAGTAATGGCGCGTGAAACAGTTTCTATAAGTGCAATTATGGATTTATGTCACGCTAATTTCTCAACCGCTCGAGGCTTCTATAACCGTCTTCAAGAAGAAGGAGTTATTGAAAAAACAATGCCAGGATCTACTAGTTCTAAAGGTGCAAAAGTGATTCGAAGAGTGGAAACTGAAGAAGAAAAAAATATCAATGATGGTAATGGAGAGAATAGTTAGAATATGATTAGTGTAAAATTTATAAATTTTTATACCATCGAAGTAATGGGATTAGATAGTCCCATTGCTTCTTTTAGTGTAAAGTCTAATAATGAAAATATAAAAATAAGACAAACTAGTAACTATGAAAACAAATTGTATATTGATTTAGATGAAGAAATTATTTTAGGTAATCATTACCAATTAGAATTAGATGAAAAAATCTATGAAATTAATATGACTGATTTAGTGGATGATCCTAGTTTTGACATAAAATTTAACTATCAAGAAAATGATTTAGGTGCCACATGCATTGATGAATATGTCATTTTTAAAGTTTTTGCTCCTTTAGCGTACGCTATCAATGTTATAATTGACTACGATAATACTCAAAAAATCTTTGCTTTAAAAAGAGAAGATAATGGGGTGTTTTATGGAAAATTTTATGGTTTTTTTGATAAAAAATCATATTTATATGAGATTCATCAAAACGGAGAAAAAATTGTAACTTTAGATCCTTACTCTATTGCTTGTACATTAAATAAAGGAAAATCGGTTATTATTGATAAAACTAAATTTAAAACTAAAAAAGTAGAATTAGAAAAAATGAATAATTATACGGATGCGATAATATATGAAACAAGTGTTCGTGATTTTACTAGTTATCCCAAAAGTGAAATAAATTATAAAGGTACTTATTATGGATTTGTTGAGAAAAACCGCAAATATAAAGGCCAAGCAGTGGGTATTGATTTATTAAAAAAATTAGGTGTAACTCATGTACAACTATTGCCAGTCAATGCCTTTGTAGGTGTAAATGAAACGAAAATTAAATCAGAATATAATTGGGGATATAATCCTTATTTATATTTTGCTTTAGAAGGTAGTTTATCTCTTAATCCTAACTCACCAATAACTAGAATTAATGAATTTAAAAATTTAGTAAAAGTATGTCATGAAAATAATATTCGTGTTAATCTTGATGTGGTTTTTAATCATATTTATAAATATGAAGATTCGGTATTACAAAAAATTGTACCAAATTATTATTTTCGCCATAATAAAGAAGGATTATCTAATGGCTCATACTGTGGCAATGATTTAGATACGAAACGACCAATGGTACGTCATTTAATTATTAATTGCTTGAAATTTTTTGTTGATTTTTATGATATTGATGGCTTTAGATTTGATTTATTAGGTATTATTGATATTGAAACTTCAAATATTATTGATGAAGAATTACGCAAAATGAAAAGTGATATTATGTTATATGGCGAAGGTTGGAATATGCCAACTTTCTTGCTTGATCAAGAAAAATCCATGCTTGATAATGCAAGATTATTACCACATTTTGCTTTCTTTAATGATTTTTTCCGTGATACTTTAAAAGGTTCCAGTTATTCTTTAAATGATGATCGCGGATATTTATTAGGCAATGGCTATCGTTATGAAGATTTTATTAATAGTTTTAAAGGAAAATATCGCGATATTTATAAATTTATTTCTCCATCACAAAGTGTTAATTATGTTGAATGTCATGATAATGCCACTTTATGCGATAAAATTAGTATTGTATTTGGAAAGAAAAATCAAAAAGAAATATTAAAAGCACTAAAATTATGTAACGCTATTAACGTATTAGCGTTTGGTATTCCTTTTGTTCATATGGGGCAAGAAGTAGGATTATCAAAAAGATACTTAACTAATACTTATAATACCAATGATTTAGATAATCAATATAATTTTGAAACTTTAATTAATCGCAAAGAACAATTTAATTATATGTGTGATGTTATTGCTTTAAGAAAAAAATATAATATTTTCCGTCTTAATGATTATCAAAAGATTGATGAAATTATTCGTTTTGAACGTATTGGTGATTTAGGAATAAGAATCATTTATAAATTAGAGAATAACAAAGAATTATCTCTTTTAATTAATACAAATAGCAAAGAAAATTTATATTATACATTTAATGAAACTCATAAAGTTATTTTTAATGAAGTTGGATTGGTTCATCTTCCAGTACTTGTTGATTCGATTATTATTGCACCATTAAATATGGTTGTGGTTGTAAATGATTAAAAAAAAGCGTACAATTAATTCATTATTGGAAGGTGCTTAGTAATGTTTAAAATATTTATATTTGCTTTAAAAGCAGGGCCATTAATTATTTGGAATTACTTAAGTTGGATGATTCGTTATTCAAGACATCCAGAAAAGTATTCTATTGAAGTTAGATATAATCGTGTTCGTAAGTTCGTTTTGAAATTATTAAAACGTTTAAATGTTGTGATTAAAGGAGAAAACGAATATTTAATTCAAGATAACAAAATCAAAATGTTTACTCCTAATCATCAATCTTTATTAGATCCGTTATTTCTTATTGCTCTATCCGAAAAGCCAATTACATTTGTCGCTAAAATCGAAGTAAAAAAACAACCTTTTGTAGGCCGTGTAATGCGTATTCTTGATGGCGAATTAGTGGATAGAAGTGATTTGCGTCAACAATTAAGTGTCTTAAAAAAAGTTGGAAAATCTTTAGCTAATAACCAAATTAGTTGGGGCATTTTCCCAGAAGGAACAAGAAATAAAAATTTAGATAATGTTTTAATAGGTGAGCTTCATCCTGGAACATTTAAAATTGTATTAAATAATGATATTGATTTAGTTCCTGTTGTTATTGATAAATCATATGCGGTATTATCTAGGAAGATTAAACATAAAAAATACATTGTCAATGTTGCCTTTATTGATTTTGATAAAAATAACGGCAAATATAAAAATACCCTAGAATTACGTGACGATGTTTATAAGTTAATGTGTGATAAGTTAACTGAAATAAGAAATAAGGCTGCTACGTTGTAGTGGCTTTTTTTATCATCGAAAAATTAACAAATAGTAAATACTAATAAAGAAGTATCAAAAAGTTAAAAAATAACTTGAACTTAAAAAATAATCCTATATACTGAAGTGAA
>ERZ808292.331-NODE-331-length-11632-cov-11.683683_pt1 | contig 11632 bp, 8 predicted proteins | sample MGYA00521275_ERZ808292 | MGnify/ENA primary metagenome ERZ808292 (study PRJEB31516, sample SAMN03275613) | gut metagenome | biome: mammalia-associated habitat; material: feces | host: Papio cynocephalus | place: Kenya | collected 2012-07-26 ... | reverse complement strand
AAACAACACATTCGGTGAATGTGTTGTAGCCAAAGCGAACGAGGCGGATTGCCTCACAAACGCCGAAGTCTAAACACGTGAGGAAGGGGGAAGCTTCAATTAAAAAGCAAAAACAATGATAGAGAAATACAACTCATAATGAAATACAACTCATAACAAGGACTGAACTATGAGATTTGAAGTTATACACGAAGACAAAAAAACCGGCGCACGAGTCGGTAAACTATACACCGAACACGGCGTTATCGATACGCCTTGCTTTATGCCCGTCGGCACGAAAGCAACCGTAAAAGGACTTTCGCCCGAAGAAGTGCACGCAACCGGCGCGCAGATTCTTTTGTCGAATACTTATCACTTGTATTTGCGCCCGGGTCACGAACTCATCGAAAAAGCGGGCGGTTTGCACAAGTTTATGAACTGGGACGGCGCAATCCTGACGGACAGCGGCGGATTTCAGGTTTTCTCGCTTTCTTCCTTGCGTAAAATCACGGACGACGGCGCGGAATTTAACAGTTTTATCGACGGCAGCAAACACTTTTTCTCACCCGAAAAATCTATGGAAGTGCAGAAGGCTCTCGGCAGCGATATTGTTATGGCTTTCGACGAGTGCACGCCGCCCGACATAACGCACGACAAAGCGCGCGACGCCATGGAAAGAACGCTAAAATGGTTGGATAGATGCTCGAAAGTTCAACTTAAACCGCACCAAACGCTGTTCCCGATAGTGCAAGGAAACATTTTTGCGGATTTGAGAAAAGAGAGCGCCGAACGCACCGTTCCGTATGCAAAATGCGGCATTGCGATAGGCGGTTTGAGCGTTGGCGAAAGTGCGGAAAAAATGTACGAAATGCTCGACGTTTTGCAACCTATTTTACCCAAGGACCAACCGCATTACCTTATGGGCGTAGGCACTGCGGATTACATCGTTGAGGGCGTTGCGAGAGGCGTGGATATGTTCGACTGCGTGCTTCCCACGCGTATCGCTCGCAACGGCACGGCAATGGTGAAAGAGGGATTTATGACTATTCGCAACGCACCGTACGCAGAGGACTTTACTCCGATCGACCCCGACTGCGACTGTTACGCTTGCAAGAACTATACGAGGGCGTATATCCGTCACCTAATAAAGAGCGACGAGATTATGGGCGGACGTCTTTTGTCAATCCACAATATCCGCTTCCTCGAAAGGCTCGCCGCCGACATTCGTCAAGCCATTATGGAAGACAGATACGACGAGTTCAGAAAAGAGTTTATGGCGCAATATCAGGGCTAAACGACAAAAAAACATTAAAACGGCTTTAATAATGCCACAAAATGTACGATTTTTGTTGCAAAACAGCCCGTTATCGTGTAACATTGAAAATATCAAAATAGAAATAACCGCATAGGTGAATAAAGGAGCAAATATGTTAAATTCTTTGATTCTCGCAGCAGACGAAACATCCGGTAGCAACAACGGTTGGATTATGTACGTCGTTATCGGCGTCGTGCTTGTGCTTATGATCGTTCTTACAATCGTTCCTCAAAAGAAACGTCAAAAAGAACAACAAAATATGATGAACAGTCTTTGCGTAGGCACAAAACTTATGACCGTCGGCGGCATCGTCGGCAAGATCACCCAAGTCAACGCAGACAACACTCTCATCGTCAACGTCGGCACGGAAGCAAACCCCACTTTGATCGTCATCGACAAGAAAGCAGTCGGTTACGTCCTTGAAAAAGTTGCCGCACCCGCAACGGAAACCGCACCCGTTGCACCTGCAACCGAAGAAGTGAAAGTCGAAGAAAAGGTTGAAGAAACCGCCTGCGACAGCAACTGCGACGCTTGCGCGGAAAAGGCAGATTGCGACAAAGCAGTCAGTGGCGAAGTAGTCGAAAACGACAAAGAAAACAAATAATCGATGAACAACGAAAAAGGCACGCGTGAGCGTGCTTTTTTTGTTGCCGTTTCGGGCAGAGAATTGCCCCGAAACGGCAGTGATATTGCGGCGTTGCCGCAGTGAAATACTCACTACGTTCGTATGAAATTCTCGCTCTGCGAGAATGAGATTCACGCTTCGCGTGAGTTAAGGATTATTGAATATTCCTCAACTGCACCTATGGTGCAATTTCACTTGCGCTTTGCGCAAATTTCACGCACGCTATGCGTGCATTTCACTGCGCCTTAGGCGCAATATCACTGCTTGCTTGGGCAAAAGCCCAAACAAGCCTACGCTTTGCGGGCTTTTATGTTTACCGCGATTATGCCGCTTATAGCACCCGCTACGGGCAAGGTTATCAAATCAATCCAACTGAAAGTCACGTCTTTGAATCCGTTTAGGGCAGAGAATATCAAAAACGTGAAAAGCATATACACAAGCCCGCTTATCGCGCCTTTGACAAGTCCGTTTTGCGGATTCTTGAACGCAAGCAGTACCCCCGCGAACAACGACAAAATCTTGATTGCGACGTTGACGGGCATTATAACTTTGTTTTCGACGTTCGCAAAGCGGATTACGATTGCGAATATCAGCACCAAAGCGAGAGATATTAGGGTTGCAAACAGCACGGCTTTCAATACGTCCGTGACGTCGGTTTTTACGTTTTTGGCTTTTTCCATATCACAAACTATGAGGTTTGGCAAAAATATATGCGTTTGCAAGCAAATTTTGCAACTTAAAACGGCACAATCGCATCATATTTTCTTGACTTGACAAGATGTTATAGTTATAATATCTATGTTTTACTATATGGAGGACTAGTCCTGTGAACAAGAAGAAGTCAATAGTCGTCTTGTGTATAGTGAGTGTATTCATCATTCTTATGGCTGTGTTTGCCGTGGTTTCGTTCCCGATCGCAGGCACGGTTTACGATTACACGGGCTATGCAAAGACAATCAAACTAGGTTTAGATATGTCGGGCGGTGTGTCCGCTGTCTTTAAGGTCGCAAACGACGACCACGGCGATTTCGATACGCGCGTCAGCGGTACGATAAGTTCGCTTCAAAGCCTGCTCGTTTCCAAGGGTTACACCGAAGCGACGGTCACCAAAGGCACGTCGAGCGACGGCAGCACCACGATCCGCGTCGAGATCCCGGACGTCGACGATCCCGCAAGAGTGCTCGAACTTATCGGTCGTCCCGCGTCGCTTTACTTCACCCTCACCGATCTCGGTGACGAAGCAAGCAATGCGGATCTCGAAAAGGAAGCGTTCCTCAACGGTCGCGATCACCTCGAAAACGCATACGTCACGACCGCAGACAACGGCGATTACGCAATCGGTTTGAAATTCAACACCGAAGGCGCAAAGAAGTTCGGCGAAATCACTTCCGCAAACGTCGGCAAAAAAACGTATATCTATGTCGGCGGACAAAAGATAATGGAACCGTCCATCAATGCGGCAATCACCAACGGATCCGCAATCATCACCGGCAACTACACGTATCAATCCGCTTACGAGTACGCAACAAAACTTCAATCGGGCACGTTCGGCGTCACGCTTCAACTTGCCGAAGTCAGAAGCATATCCGCAACGCTCGGTGAAAACTCGATTCGCGTTGCTCTCATTGCAGGTATCGTAGGCGTCGCGCTCATCTTCATCTTTATGGCGTGCGTGTATCGCGGACTCGGACTTGCTGCAGACCTCTCGCTTTGCGTGTACATCGTGCTTCTCATCTGGTTCTGCGCAGTGCTTCCGTGGGTGCAACTCACTCTGCCCGGTATCGCGGGTATCTTGCTCTCTATCGGTATGGCAGTCGACGCAAACGTCATCATCTTCGAGAGAGTCAAGGACGAATACAAGCATTCGACCAAACCCATCGCGACTTGCATAAAGACAGGTTTCAAACGCTCGACGGGCGCAATCATCGACGGTCAGGTCACAACGCTTATCGGCGCAATAGTGCTTTGGATTCTCGGTTCGGCTTCCATCGTAGGCTTCGCCGTGACGCTCTTTATCGGTATCATTCTCTCGCTGTTCTGCTCGCTCGTCGTGACAAGACTCGTGCTCAAAGCGTTTATGCCGCTCAACAGCACAAGCGAGAAGTTCTATGGTTTGAAACGCGTCAAAGAGGACGAGAACAACGATTCCGTTCCTGCGCAAATTGCAAAGGAGGATGCATAATATGAAAAACAATAACTTCCGCAATCTTTGCAAAAATTACAGCGTTTGCAAAAACGCGAAATACGCCGCAATCGTTCCGTTCGTAATCGTGCTTGCCGCAATCATCGTTATCGTGGCACTCGGTTCGACTTCGGGAAGTTACTCCGACGCCGTCGGCATCGGCATCGACTTCGAGGGCGGTACGATTCTCACCGTTACGCTCGGCGAAGAGATACTCAGCGACACCGTTTACGAGCAAAAGGGCAACGAACTCAAAAACGTCATCGAAGGCGTTGAAATCGACGGTCAGCACGTCGTTGTAAGTTATATGCAACGCCAAGAGGCAAACGACAACGCGAAAACCTCTATCGTGTTCAGATACAAAAACGTGTTCGACGACGACGCGAAAATCAATTCTATGAACGAAGCGATAAGAAAAGCGGTTGACGACAAGGTCGACCCCGAAGTTTCGCTCACCGACGCAAACAAGATCACGTACGAATCCATCGGCGCAACCGCCGCTGCGGACTTGCTCTCGAAAGCAGGCATCGCTCTTGCGGTTTCAATCGCTTTGATTCTCGTGTACATTATGATTCGCTTCACGTTCACGAGCGCAATCGCCGCCGTCATCGCTTTGCTTCACGACGTCGTGATTATGTTTGCTCTCACCGTCATTTGCAGAGTGCAAATCAACAGTTCCTACGTCGCGGCTATGATCACGATCGTTGCTTACTCTATCAACAACACGATCGTTATCTTCGACCGCTGCCGTGAAACCATCAAACCGCTCAAAGGTCAAAAGGACATCGACTACAAGGGTATCGGCGATATGGCAGTTCGCTCCTCGCTCACTCGTACCGTGTATTCGACTCTCACCACTATGGTTACGATTATCTTCCTTGCAATCCTCGGAAGCGACACCATAAGAGAGTTCTGCGTGCCTATCATCCTCGGTTTGCTCGCTGGTTTGTTCTCGGCAACTTGCCTCGCAACGCCGCTGTGGGCAGCACTCAGTATCTCTTGGGATAAGACGAGAGCAAAATATGCAAAACGCAACGCCGTAACCTACGACAAGAAAGAGGACGCCGATTCCGAAATCGTCGTCGGCGAGGACGGTGAACAAACGGTCAGACCGCAAGTCAAACAAGCGGGTCAACAAAAACAAAAACAAAACGTCGTCTACAAATATTCAAAGAAGAACACGACGTTCAAAAAGAAAAAATAATCGATGGCTGCGCCCTCACAAAGGTGAGGGCGTAGTTTTATGAATTGGTATGAGATACGTCGTAAAAACACCTCGTTTTCAACTTTCAAACGAGCAAGTCGAACTTGCAAAGCGTCTTGGAATTTCCCAAGACTTTTTGCGTTTGTTGCTCGGCAGGGGAATGAGCGAGGATTCGCTTTACGACTATCTGCACCCGTCCCTCGACAAACTTTCCTCACCATACGAGATTGACGGAATGAAAGAGGCGGTCGAGCGCATTAAACAAGCGATTGCAAACAAAGAAAAGGTGCTTATTTACGGCGACTACGACTGCGACGGCATTTGCGCCATTTCGACGCTTATGCTGTATCTTCGCGACAAACTCGACGTGTTTTATTTCATTCCCGACCGCAACAAGGACGGCTACGGGATAAGCGTCGATGCGCTTGAAAGAATACTCGCTTATCACTCGCCCAAACTCGTCATCACCGTTGATACGGGCATTACGGCGGTTGAAGAAGTAGAGTTTTTGAAGTCGAAAGGAATTGATACCATCGTCACCGACCACCACGAACCGCAAGAGAGAATCCCCGATTGTATCGTTGTTGACCCCAAAGTCGAAAGAAAAGGCTTTTTCGACCTTTGCGGCGCAGGGGTTGCGCTCAAACTCGTAGAGGCTTTGGGCGGCAGAGAGGAAGCGATAAAGTATCTCGACATAGTGGCTATCGCAACGATTGCGGACGTCGTGCCTCTCAAAAACGACAACAGAATCATTGCGTATTACGGCTTGAAACAAATCACCAAATCGCCGCGCAAGGGCGTGAAAATGCTTCTCAATCAAGAAAGCGTTTCCGCACAGGACGTTATGTTCCGCCTCGCACCGAGAATGAACGCCGCAGGCAGACTCAACTCGGCAATGAAAGTCGTGGGATTGTTCCTCGAAACGGACTATTTCCTTTTGAGAACGCTCACCGACGAACTTGCAAGGGACAACGCTCAAAGGCAAGAACTTTGCGAAAAGGCGGTTGAAAGCGCAAAATCACAACTTGCAGGCATAAATTTCAACGACGTAGGCATAATCGTGCTGAAAAGCAACGAATGGGAAGCGGGTATTCTCGGCATTGCGTGCGCAAGGCTCGTTGAGGAATTCAAACGCCCGACCGTTTTGTTTGCTCGCACGGACGACGGCGAACTTCGCGGCTCGGCACGTTCAATTCCGCAAGTGAATATATTTGAATTGCTCTGCTCGCTGTCCGAATACTTCACGGGATTCGGCGGTCACGCGCAAGCGGCGGGCATTTCGATGAACGAGGACAAGTTTGACGATTTCGTAAAGGCGGCGAACAAATACTTGCTCGAAACTCACGAAAAACTCGATTTTACACACGAGATAAGTTGCGAGATGGAATTGCCGTTCGATATGGACTTTTTGTCCTTTGCAAAGGAACTCGAACTTATGGAACCGACGGGTTATCAGAATCCGCGCCCGACTTTCCTCGTGAAAGCGCAAGGACTTCGTTTCGACAGAATCGGATTCTCGCAACACGTCAAATACGTCGCAAAAAACATCGAACTTATGGGATTTTCAAAATTCGCGCCTTGTCTTTCCGCAAAGACGGGCAGAGTGGATTTTGAGATTTCTCTTGGCATAAACGCATTCCAGAACAGAGAATCCGCACAAGGTATCATTCAGACGTTGCAATTCGAGGACGTCGATATTGACGACGACGAGGCGATAAGAATGAATCTGCACCAACTCGATTGCGAAGGAAGCGCAAATCTTGCGCAAACGACGGCGGAAAAAGCGGAAGAATGGCTCAAAGAGCCGTTCGGCACGGCAATCGTGTGCTTCTCGCACGAGGAATACGACAACGTTTGCAAGGCAAGCGAAAAAATAAAGTCGCTTCCCGTTCTCATTGCGACCCCTCGTTGCTTAAATCCCGAAAACTGCGTGGTGCTGTGTCCTGCCGATTGTTTCGATTTTTCTTTCTTCAATCGCGTTATAGTCGCCGGACATCCGCTTTGCGAGGGGTATCTTGCGAAACTTCAAAAGGAATCGAACGAAATATACTCACTCGGCGATTGCTCGCCGAAGCCGATTTCCGTCAGCAAAGACGTGCTTCGCAAGGTGTACAAAGAGATTGTCAACGTATCTCGCCGCACGCCCAAAATGGCAAGTCCGCACAAGATGTACGCTATGGTTTGTTCGGGATACAAAACGAGCGAAAGTACGTTTATGCTCGCGCTCAAAATATTCGACCAAGTTGGCACCGTGCGCATAAACGACAAGGGATTTGTCGAAGTGTCGGCAAAATCCGTAAATCTCGACGACAGCATTGCATATCGCAACGTTTCAAAGGCATAAAATAGGAATATTTTTTGCTTTTGCGGCTTTTGGGCGTATTGCAATGTTTTGTTTTATAAAGTATAATAATATATATAGACGTAAAAACGATATAATTCGCGCGCATACGCGACGGAATCGTTTGGCGCAATCAAGAAAAAATATGGACGAATTGCTTGTAAAACTCAGAAAAACATATCCGACGAATTATGCGGAAATTAAAAAAGCGCACGATTTTGCAGAGGAAGCACACCGCGGACAAAAGAGAAGTTCGGGGGAAGATTACTTTATTCACCCCTGCGCCGTAGTGGAAATTCTCGCGGATTTCGGCTTTGACTCGTCAACGGTCATAGCCGCGTTTTTGCACGACGTTTTGGAAGATACGTCCGTAACTTACGACGAACTCAAAGAGAATTTCGGCGACGAGATTTGCGAACTCGTCGAGGGCGTCACCAAACTCGACAAACTGCAATTCGTCAACAGAGAAGAAGCGCAGGCGGAAAATTTCAGAAAGATTTTCGTCGCTATGGCAAAGGATTTGCGAGTGATAATCATCAAACTCGCCGACCGCTTGCACAATATGCGTTCGCTTCAATATCTGCCCGAAGAAAAGCAAAAACGCATCGCAAAAGAGACGCTTGACATTTACGCGCCGCTTGCGGGCAGGTTGGGTATCTCGTTCTTCAAATGCGAACTGGAAGACCTTGCGATGAAATATCTGCTTCCGACAGAGTATAAGTACATCGCCGAGAACGTCGCAAGGAAAAAATCCGAAAGGCAAGGCTTTTTGGACGCTATTTGCAAGCAAATCGAGGCAAAACTCAAAGAAATGGGCATACACGGCGAAGTGAACGGCAGACCAAAACACTTCTATTCCGTGTACAAAAAAATGCACAATCTGCATATCGATATAGACCAGATTTACGACCTTTTGGCGGTGCGTATCATCGTCGATTCCGTAAAAGACTGCTACACTATGCTCGGCGAAATCCACACGATGTGGAAGCCTATGCCCGGACGCTTTAAGGACTATATCGCAATGCCCAAAGCAAACAACTATCAGTCCTTGCACACGACGGTCGTCACGCCGTTCAACGAAACGTTCGAGATTCAAATCCGCACTTACGAAATGCACAAAGTGGCGGAATACGGCGTTGCGGCGCACTGGAAGTACAAAGAGGGTACGACGGGCAAGGACAGCGAACTCGACAGCAAGGTGCGTTGGCTTCGCGAAGTTATGGACGCGCAAAAGGACATCGACGGCGCAAAAGAGTTTATGGACGCCGTCAAAATCAACGTGTTCGACGACGAAGTGTTCGTGTTCACGCCAAAGGGCGACGTTTTCGACTTGCCCGTAGGCTCGACCCCTCTCGACCTTGCGTATAAAATTCACTCTGCAATCGGCAACAAGTGTATCGGCGCAAAAGTGAACAAGCGTATGGTGCCGTTTTCGACCAAACTTCAAAACGGCGACATCGTCGAAATCCTCACGTCCAACGCCTCGAAAGGTCCGAGCCTCGACTGGCTAAAATACGTCCATACCGCTTCGGCGCGCTCTAAAATCCGCGCTTACTTCAAGAAAGAGAAGAAGGACGAAAACATCGCAAGAGGCAAGGAAATGCTCGAAAAAGAGGCGAAACGCAGAGGCTACGCGCTTGCGGACATCTTCACGCCCGACATTCTTTCGAGCATACTTCAACGCCACGCTATGAGCAGCGAGGACGATTTGTACGCCGCCGTCGGATTTGGCGGTATCACGACGAGTCAAGTCCTCACCAAGATTATTCAGGACTTCAAAAAAGAGGATCATTCCGCTCAAATTGCCGACACGACTTTGCCCATAACCGAGCAGAAACCGAGAAAGCACTCAAAGAGCGGCGTTCTTGTCAACGGCAACGCAAACTTTACCGTGCGTATGGCGCAATGCTGTTCGCCCGTCCCGGGTGACGAAATCGTCGGCTATATCTCGCGCGGCAGAGGCGTTTCAATTCACAGAAAAGACTGCCCGAACGTCAAGGGTATGGAAGAAGAAAGACTTATCCAGGCAAGTTGGGATAGTGACGGCGAGGAAAGATTTAACGCAACGCTCACCATTATGTGCGAGAATAAGGGCGGCTTGCTCGCAACCATAACCGCGCATATCGCAAACGCAAGACTCGGCATATCGGCGGCAAACGTCAGAGTTGACGAAAAGGCGGGCATTGCGGAAATTATTGTTACCGTTCAAATCTCGAAAGCGAGCGAACTTGAAGAACTCGTAAGACAAATCAAGAACATAGAGGGTGTAATCGAGGTGAGAAGATGACCAACGAAAAGTATTTTCACTTGTATACAGGTCCTCTTGGCGTAAACACGTATATCGTCATAAACGGAAACGCAGGTTTCGTGGTAGACCCCGGCGGCGACGCGCAAGAAATATATTCGATTTTTCAAAAACAAAAGGCGAAACTCGAGGCGATTTTGCTCACGCACGCGCATTTCGACCATATAGGCGGCGTTGCGGAACTTTGCAGAATCGCAAGCAAGGGCGAGGACGGAAAAGAGGATCCGCAGAATGCGCCTACCGTTTTTTTGCATAAGGACGAACTCGAAAAAATCGGCTCTTATAAAAATCTTGGTTTTTCGATGAACGCAAACCCCGAAAAGTTCGTTCCCGACATACTGTTGAAGGGCGGCGAAACCTTGAAAATCGCAGGACTCGACGTCAAAGTCATTCATACGCCGGGTCACGCAAAGGGAAGCGTTTGCTATGTCGTGTCCGACAAGATTTTCACGGGAGACACGTTGTTCTTTATGTCTTACGGGCGTACGGATTTCTACGACGGAAACGCAAAAGACCTCAAAAATTCCATTGTGAATAAACTGTTTGCGCTAAAAGGCAACTACACGATTTTGCCCGGACACGGCGAGCCGACAACCCTCGATTTCGAGAGAGTGAACAACCCTATACTTGAAAAAGAATCCGCGCATATAAATGCCGATTGACCCGAATAGATGATTGATTTTTCCATTTCAAACGACGAATATCAAAACGACTTGGCGGAACTTATAAGACCGTTTGAATCTCGCACTGACGAGAATATTTCGCTTGCGGTGGAGTATCGGAATCAAGAGGGTGTTTTCAAGATTCAGATAACTTCGGACAAGTTTGACGGTTTCGTCAAAAACTACGTTTTCAAAATAGATACCGACGGCGAACTCGAACGCAGAAGAGTTGAGAAAAGATATCTCAAAATCGCAATTTATCGCACTTTGAGTTTTCTTTTGAACGTCAATCTTCCGTACGGTTGCCTCACGGGTATTCGCCCCGCGAAACTTTATTGCGAAATAGAAAACGACAAGGATAGATACTCGAAATCCGCACACGACGTGTTTTTGAAAGACTACAGCGTGAGCGAGGGAAAAGTCGAACTTATCGAGAAAATCGTGAGCGTGCAAAAGCCTATACGAAACAAATCGTCAAGGCAGTACGACGTGTTCGTTTTCATTCCGTTTTGCCCCACGAGGTGCGCGTATTGCTCTTTCGTGAGCCTTCCCGTCGACAAGCAGCGTAAACTCGTCGAACCCTACGTCGATTGCCTTATCGAAGAACTCGAACAGACCAAAGAGATTATCGAGAAAAAGCGTATCAAAGTCAGGGCGGTGTACGTCGGCGGAGGTACGCCCACGTCGATAGGCGCACAACTTCTCGACAAAGTTTTGCAACATTGCCATTTCGGCGCGCCCGAATTTACCGTCGAGGCAGGTCGTCCCGACACGATAAATGCGGATATAGTCGAGGTTATGCAAAAACACGGCGTTACGCGCGTTTCCGTCAATCCGCAAACTTTCAACGACAAAACTCTCGACATTATCGGTCGCAGACACAAAAGCGCAGACACGTACAACGCATATATGCTCGTAAGGAATAAATTCGACGTGAATATGGATTTGATTGCGTGCCTGCCCGGCGAAACGATAGACGATTTCAAACGCAGCGTGGATATTGCCGTCGCGCTCGACCC
>ERZ808292.330-NODE-330-length-11710-cov-5.732561_pt1 | contig 11710 bp, 16 predicted proteins | sample MGYA00521275_ERZ808292 | MGnify/ENA primary metagenome ERZ808292 (study PRJEB31516, sample SAMN03275613) | gut metagenome | biome: mammalia-associated habitat; material: feces | host: Papio cynocephalus | place: Kenya | collected 2012-07-26 ... | reverse complement strand
TTGCAATGGCTTACGAAACTTACATAAAGGACTTGGAAGAGGTGCGCAAGGAGGCTCAGAGTGTTTTTGGCGATGTTAGTAAGTATCAGGATGAGGCTTCAAGAAAAAAACTAAAAATCCGTATTGATAATGAGGCTATCAAAAGAGGGTGGAGTGATATTGAGAAGGATATGCTCTACAAGGAGTATAAGATTAATGTGAAATTCGACAAAAACGATACACAAAAGCAAATAGACTCCATTAAACAACAAATGGATAGAGCATTTTCCAATAATACGTATCATATCACATTCACTTATGACCCTGTATCATTAGACCCAAAGAGTGCATACGGTGAGTTTGATGCTAATGCGCAGGATAAGCTCAAGCAGTTGCAATCACTTGTTACGCAACGCCACAACTTAAAAGGTGGAACAATGAAACTTGCTGGTTACAACGAGGCTGCAACCACAAGAGAGATAAATGACCTGTATCGTGATATTTCTCATTTAGGACAAGGCTACAAAGAAGCCGCAGACCGCATTATGGGCTACAACAAAACTCGCAAGAATACAACTAAGCACGACAAGGCGCAGCGAGACATCTTACAGGAGCGGATTAGCTTGCTGAAGGATATGAACTTGAAATACGACGAATTGATTAAGAAAGAATCGAAAGAGACTGCCTTGTCAAAGACTCGCAAGTATTTCAAGGAGGCAGCACAGAATGTAGGCTTTAACGTAAACAATATTTTGCCTGACGACAAAACAACGGCGAAGCGCATTCGTGAGATTGGTGCTCAATACAAGGAATTAACCAAGAGAGGTAATGCTTTCCGTATCTCGGCAGATATTGACTTGAAAGTTTCAGAGAAGGAATACGACAAGTTAAAGGATGATATATCCCGAAATATTGATGACGCTTTCTCGCAAATGAAGCTGTACAAAAAGCTCAAAGACGAAGGAATGTCTGACGGACTTATAAAGTCTATGTTTGGCGACCTTACGAAGTCTTTTGATGAGATACAAGAGGATATTAACAATGAGTTCAACAAGTATATCATTAAGGACTACGAGACCACATATGGCAATGATTTTACCAAGTGGGGGGACAAGGTTATTCAGCAATATAACTCTGATTTGGAGAACACAGCTAAAGTCATAAAGCAGAAATTTGCTGGCAGTGATGTTGAGAAGGATTATCTTGACAAAACACAAAAGCTAAACCAAAGTGTAGAGCAGGACACAATAGAGACTGCTCAAAGACTCTTCAAGGAATACAAGCAAAGATTATCAGACCAACTCCAGCTTGACAGAAAGTATATCGAGGACAGAGCGGCGATAATGAAAAATTTCTCTGACCCAGATACCCAAAAAGAATTGCTGGGTAATCTTGATTTAGACTACAAGAAAAAGACTGGCGAGAACACCTGGAAGGATTTTCAGAACAGCGATATGTACGTCCGTCTGTTTGATAACCTCGACCAAGTTTCCTCTAAGGCTCTCGATGCTATGGCAGACAGACTGCAACAGCTACGCACGGAGTTAAAAGACCTCGACCCGACGGAGTTAAAAACTATAGCCGAGCAAATAAACAAGGTAAACGAAGTTCGTAACTCTCGCAACCCTTTCAAGGCGTTCACGAGCGGCTTAAAGGAAATGATTAAGGCTAACAAGGAGTTGAAATCGCTTGGCGGAGTTGATAAGTATGTGGAGTTGAATAACCAAAAAGCAGACCAAACAACGAAGTTACAAATGCAGAGTGCTTACGTGGAGTCCTTGCAGCAAGAGTATGACGCTATCGAAAAGAACGGCCAAGCAGAGACAGACAGCGGCAGAGCATTAAAATTGAAGCTCACGACCAACAAACAGATACGTGACTTTATGAAGAGCCAGCTTAAACTCACCGACGACCAAATTGCGAAACTTGGAACGGTTATGACAGAAGAGGAGCAGGCAAAAGCAAAGTTCGCAAAATCCGTCACAGATATAACATCTGTTGTCTCTACTATGGCAAGTTCGTTCAATGGATTGTTCGAGGCTCTTGGCGGCAGCGATGCGCAACTAGAGAACGCAATGAGTATCGTTGATAACGTAGGCTCGGCTATCGGCTCTTACTTTAGCGGTAACTGGGCAGGAGTGGCAAGCGGCGTGATGGGCGTTGCGACTGGTATCGCCAAGCTGTTCTCCAACGAGAGCAAGATTGATAAGGAAATCCAACGCCAAGAGCAAGCCATAAACTCCTTGCAGCGTTCCTACAACAAGCTAAAGCAGTCTATGGACGATGCCTTCGACACCCAACGGTTGTACGAATACAACCAAAAGTCAGTAGAAGCTCTAAAGGCAGAGCAGAAGTCTTACGAGGCTATGATTAAGGCAGAGCAGGGTAGAAAGAACCCCGATGATAGCAAGATTCAGCAGTGGCGTGATGAAATCGAAGATTTGAACGACACTATCAAGGAGCTTGAGGAATCTATGACCGAACAACTCGGCGGCTTCGGTAGCCAGTCCAATTACAAGTCGGCGGCGGAGGCTTTCGCAGAGGCTTGGGTGGACGCATTCAACGAGGGCAGCGATGCACTTGATGCGCTCAACGACAAGTTTGACGAGTATTTCGACAATCTTGTCACCAAGCAACTGATGAACCGTGCCACAACAAAGTATATCCAGCCTATCCTCGATGCCTTCGATGAAGCTGTGTCGGAAGGTAGCGACGGAGGTAACAACGGACTTGACCTTACAGAAAAGGAGGTTGCCAAATTGCAGGAATTGAAGAAGACCAACCTAGCGGCTTTCGATGAATACGCAAAGTCTTTGATGGAGGTGTTGAACATCAAGCCAACAGGCTCTTCCAACATATCTGCATTGCAGCAGGGCATTCAGTCGGTAACGGAATCGACCGCACAGGCGTTGGAGTCCATCTTGAACTCAATGCGTTACTATTTAGCTACACAACAAGCCGATGTGCGCACCATACGTGATACTTTGTTAGAACGTCTTGGAGCAAGCATAAATTCCGTGGCACAAGACTCATCTAACAGTCCTGTGCTCGTGGAATTGCGATTGCAGACAACGATACTCACGAGTATTCGTGACACCCTCGACTCTTGCGTTAAGCCTGGGCACAAGCAAGGCGGAAAGGGCATCAAGGTATTTATGAACTCTCTTTGATTTCTATGTACTCTATAATTTAGGGCAGCTCTGGTCTCACGACTGGAACTGCCCTTTTTGCATAAATCTAACTAAATCTTAACGTATAAAAAGTAAAATTAATCACCTATAATATTGAAAACAAAAGAAGTGTACCGCTGTACACGAAGATAATATGAAAAACATTTGCCTATGACATTAAAAATATTCGTTCTAAGTGATTATTTTTCCTTCTTCTTATAGTTGTTCCACTTGGAGAAAGAAATGCTTTCTCGGTGCAAATTTGAGCCGTCATACTCGATGCAGTCAATGATATTGTCTGTACCATACTCGAACAGCTCGCACTCACCCATATTCTCGACCCTTACACGACTGCCACCGCAAACATAAATGCGGCAAACGGTGTGTTCGGGGATATGTATCTCCAAATCCTTGCAGTAACCGACAAGAACGAGTGTAGATTTTACACAAACAACGCCGTGAGCACCGATATACATCTCACTTGTGTAGCCTTTTTCTCGGCACTGGTAGAGTCCATTCATAAACTCGCCGAACTCGCCCTGCAAGTATTCCTTGGAAAGTCCCCAGCCGAATGCGATTGAGTCCGCCATAAACTCGATGCCGTTGCTGTCAAGAGCCATATTAACCAAAGCTCGCTTGTCACAACAGCCATCCCATTTGTCCTTGTACTGACCGCACAAGCCCATCATCAAGGCGTTCCGCTTCAACGACAGCAATTCGTTCTTTCCCTTATTCTCCATACCACTCTCTAAACCTATCATTAATCAATGTGTTCACGTAGGAATATGTACGGTCGGTAGTCAAAAGCTCGTGGCATTTCCTAACGCACCGCATAACACTCTCCCTGTTCATATCAGCCCTTTGCGCTATCACTGAAAAGGAGAAGCCATATCGGTTGTGGAGAACGTCAAAGATAAAGTTGCGAGCGACAGCCCTGCCAAACGGAATGTTCGTCACCCCATCATATATGTCATCCACGGAAACCTCGTCTCGCTCCTGTGTCTGCATAGCCTTGCTGACCTGTTCGCACACCATCGCCTCGACCTTGCTCATTATCTCGTTGTTTGCTATGATAACCATATCTGTTCTATTTTTTCGTTTTACATCACTCTGTTGTCCTTGCAGATATAACCAACCAAATCGCAAGGGTATTTATCATCAGGAGATAGAACGCCAGCTTCCTCCATCTGCCTTCGAATATCCACGCTAACAACTGGCACTAGCTTATACAACTTCCTTGGGTCAACACCTCCTGCCCAAAATGGCTTTAGGTACTGAATAGGGGAGCGGTACTTTTCCTTGTTCCACCTTATGCCATTCTGAATAAAGGGGATGAAGATGCCCTCACGCATATTGCCCTGGGCATCTGCCATCCTCACTATGCGATAGTCTCTGTAATCGCCAAAGCGTATCTCTACATAGTTGTCCTTATCCATAGGCTACTCTCCCTTGTCTTGGTTGAGCTGCTCGGCAACCTGTTCTGCCATAATCGCTTGTTGTCCGTGCTCAAAGTTTTTCGCCAAGTCCTCTTCGGTCTCTTCCTTGACCTCGGCGTTTATAACTGCCTCCAGCTTCTCGCTCTGCTCACGAAGATATTTCAGTCGCTCGTTGGCGAACTTGGCAGCAGTGTCCATATCAGAGAAAGCGGAAACAGGATGGAGTATGTTCGCCTCCGTGATAACCTTGGTATAGTCCAACATCTGTTGGTTTGTTTGGTCTGTCTCTGGGAAAAGCTCGTCCTCGTGCCCCTTGATTTCATTCTTCATAGCAACAAGGTTCACAAGCCAGTTATATAAGGTTGTTTCCTTTCTCTCGTTGTTCACGTCCATCAACCAACGCTTGCAGCGTACCTCGTAGCCGATATGGGTGTGATAAATCGCACCATCCTTCAGTAACACGATGAAGAATGAACCGAAATCGGTAACGCTAACAACGTTCTTCTCATCTACACCATCAATAACTCGCAGAAGCCCTGCATTGTTGTTCACTGTCTTCTTTTTTGCAATTCTTGCCATAACTATACAATTTTATTGTTTACAAACTCGTTCTTGTACTCGAAGCGAGAACAAGCCTCGCTAAAATTCGCCGTGTACAAACATCACGCAATCCTCACAGTGAAATTTCTTAGTCTTTGCCATATCATTTCAGTTTACCACCCAAAACGCTTGTAATCTCATCCTCTATATAGAAGCGAGCCTTGTTAAGGTCTTGGATTCTCTGTTCCGTTTCCGACAATCCTTCCTCTTTCTTGCCCTTGCGAAGCAAATACTTGACGGCGCACCCGATATTAAAATCCAGGTGTCTGCAAATATCAATAGGCTCAACCAAGCATTTCTCACGCAGCCAAGAGTAATGAGACGGATGGTTTACTTGCTCCGATTCTTTCTTGATACGCTCGCACTCTTTTTTAGCGATAGGAAGGATTTCGCCATATTGCATAATATCTTTCAATAAGATGTAAATCTCGTCAACTTCACTATCTATCAGCTTGCACTCACAATCGACTTTTCTTTTATCTACAATTTCAAGGTCAAGGCGCACCATGTTAGGTCGTACTCTACCGTCTTCCAAGTATGTCACTGTTCCTTGTTCGTCCGCTTTGCAAATCCTAAATTTAAGACCTACCTTAATATCTTTTTCTTCAATCATAATCCTTATTTTTTATAATTCTATCAATATTTTCTTTTGGGATTTTCTTTAATTCTAAGAAGTTCGCTACAGAGAGGTTCTTAATAATATGAAACTTGCTCAAATCAACATTATAAGAAATAGCTATATCGTATGGTAAATAATTCCACCCATTTTTCATTTTCAGCGTTACAAGAAACCAATCTGATTTAACGTATGTTTTCTTCTCGATATATCCGCATACCATGTGGCGAGCCTGAAATACACTCTTTCTGAAATCGTCAGGCATCTCCTTTTTGGGGATTAATTTGAGGAAAAACGAAATTGGGGCGACAAACACACGTCCTTCTTGTATCTTTTTTCTTGCCATACTCTATTCCTCCTTGTCTTTAATCTCTATGTAATCACCCTGCCCAAGGCGTGCTTTGTTAATGCAGGACGCTATCCAACCCATCAAGTACGCACTGGCCTCTCCGCCGTGCTCCATGTCGATAGCCTCTTCTATGGCATCGCAGACGTGAGAAGCCTCGTGGCAGCACACACCCATTGTCATGTCCTTGGCGGACTTGAAGGAAACAAGAACGCCAAGCCAATCATCGCTTTTTCTTGTAACCTTGTCGTAAGCAACGCCGTCATACCCGTCGTTTGGCGGTTCGCAGCCATCGAACTCTGCATCTATAACATCCTCAAGGTCTTTCCCTATATGTACCCATAACTTTTGTGGGTATATACCATTCTTGTACTCGTAATATCCTCGTTTCTTCATATCCTCAACTATTTAATACGTTTTATGTTCGTGATTTCTATTGGAGCAATAGACTTGATTACGTGATAACCATTTTTGTCAGTATAGTCAACGTAATTCCGTCCACGACCTATTTGGACTTCTGAAAGTCTGCAAACGCTTACATTTATCGTTTTCGGTTTATCTGGATAATGAATGACAATGGTTGCGGTGTACCAATGTGTATCATCGTCAACAATATAACCTTTTTTAAACATATCGCTCTGCCAAACCGTTACGACCAAAAACATAGACGCTACAATCCCTATAAGGCTGAATGTCATTTCCACACTCCAATCTCTACACCATTTTTTGAAATTCTTCATATCCTCAACTATTAATGTTTAAAAAATATATCTATCAATATCTTTTAACGGAAGTTCATAAAGGAAAAATCTTGTATCAACAACAAGCCTATCTTTGTATGTTTTCACTTTACGAACTCCTTGTATATCGACACCATATATGTCGTATTTTCCGCTCGCATCAAATGCAGGAGTCAAAATTGTATCTACTTCCGTAATATTAGCGACAAAAGGCGTTTGGTATGGAGCTTTACTCATCCATGATATGAGACCGCATTTATGGATAAACGAATTACCACACCTTTCAATTTCCTCGCCTTCCAAAAAGAACCATTCGCCTCTCTTTACCATTTGTACTATTGTTTCGGCAGCTTTATTTCCTGCTATAGCTACTTCTAAAACCCAGTCATTCATACGCAATCATTTATGTAAATGTCCTATATGCCATTTAGAGCATAAGTTGCACACGTAAGGTCGGTATCCAACCTCCTTCAACCTTGGGTTTTGATTAAGGAACTCCCAAGCCTCATCCTCGGTCTCGTATGCCACCTTCGCCTTCCAAGAATGGCTCTTCTTAGTCCAGTGTTCGGGGTCTGGCTTGAAAGGTGGTATCTTGTTGTGGTAACGTCTGCTCATACCTTATAGAATTTAGATTTCCACTCGCCATTGAGCTTCGCAACAATAGCTTCAATTTGCTTGCCGTACATCGCTTCGAGGAGAAACCTGTCAAGTTCTTCTTGATTTTCGACCTTAAAATCACCATTAATCGTGAATGAACCATTAAAGAAATGGCCTTCTTTGATTTCGATTCCAAATTCATCAAGTTTCTCTACAGCCATCTCGATACCGTTAATTGTTGTATCTTTGTCTGTAAAATATACAACAGGTATTCCGCTTATTTCTTCTTTCATTATGGCAACTCTATTATAGTTATGAAACCATCCCTTAACTCCACGTCGCAATTCCACGTCTCACGCCTGTAATCGGAAAACTCGATAAGTATCTCCGAGTCGTGGCGAGCGGCGCAGAAAGCCGAATTGGTAAGCAAGCCTCGCTTTGAAATGGAGGCGTAGGACGCATCCCAATAGATTTGCCCTAACATTCTCGCCCAAGTGACCTCTCCGAGTTTGACCTCCTTTCCATCAGCCTGCACGTACTTGATAGGCAAGTCGGCATTAGCCTCCTTGAAAACCTTGTTGCTAAGTAAATCGGATTTTTTCATATTACTCACCTTTCTTTGCCGCAGCTCTCTTGGCTGCATTGTTCTTACGTTTGGTTATTCCTGCACGAACCTGTTTCTTGGGTCTGCCTGGCTTTCTCTTCGGCTCGTTGGCATCAGGAGCTTTATCCAACGTCTCGCACACCTCCGTCTCGCCAAACTCGTTCTCAAAGGCGTTTCCTGCCTTCTTCTCGGCATTGTCGGACATTCCTCGCTTCCACTTGCGCTTGGACTGACGGATAGATGCAAGCCTGTGCTCCTCGCTCTCGGCAAGAACCTTCTCGTAGTCGATTTCTGGCTCATCGAACTCTCCCTCGACACTGACCTCGCTTTCCTTGGATTCCGCTTTGCCCAAGTCCTTGGACTCCATTTCCATACGCAGCTTTTCGTCCTCGGAAAGATAATCCTCATCGCTGAAAGAAATGTTGCCTTCCTTGTGCTTTGCAGCAAACTCCTCCTTGAAAGCCTTGATTTCTGCCTTTGAGCAGCCATCCTTCTTCATCGCCTCCAGCTCGTCTTGATACTGCCTCAACTCGATTTCCTCGTAGTTAGTGCCATCAATGTCGCTTCCCTCGGCTCGTTGGTTGGCTATTCGGTCTTCCTCCTCTTGTTTCAGTTGTCGCTCGATGCCTATCTCGACAAGGTTGTGCATAACCTCGTGCTCGGTCATTTCATCGACCTCCATAGCCTTCGGGTCTTCGCCAAGAATATTCTTCAACGCATCCTTCTTGGCTTGCAGACAACCGCTCGGTATGAAACGAGCCTCATCCAAGTACATATAAGGGTATATGCCCTTTATGCTCATTATCGGGCTTGCAGTGCCAAAGTCCTGCACAAGGCTCATATACTTGTCGGCATTCTGCTGATACAGACAATAGCACTCCTCCAAGTTTCTCTTCTGAACAAGAACCAAAGCCCTTATCCAAAATGGGTCTTTGCCCTCTTGGTAACGATGGGGCAGTCCTCTTGATTGAAGCCCGACAGCCTCCATCGCATCTTGCAGTGATTTTTCCTTTACTCTTATCATTTCTCAACTATTTTTTGAAAGTGAACAGTTAATCGAGCAATCCACCGTCGCCTTCGGAAGAAGAGCCTCCGTCGCCACTTGTACCCGAACCATCGGTAGGTGTGTCGGTGGTGTCGCCGTCACTTGCGGCATCTTCGATTGTGTCGCCCTTGTGCTGCTCCCACTCGTCGGCGGTCATTATCTCCCAGTGTCCGCAAACGTCCTGTGCCAACACAGAACCTCGCTTCACCTGTTTGTGAGCACCAGCCATGTTGATTGCGGTTACTCCGTAGAGCATATCGGTAACGTCCAAGCCCTCATCCACAGCATCGGTAGCCTTCTTGATGTCGGTAACGACAGGACAGTCGAACAACGCCTTGATGTTCTCGCCCTTAACCTCGATTGATGTCTTGTATTTCTTCATAAATCAATAATTTTGTCCGTTAAACAAATCTGTCTGAATATCATTCTTGGCTCGCTCTATTCGATTGAAAGCCTTGTCGAAATATCCATTATCCAACTCAAATCCGACAAATCTTCTTTTCGTTCTCAAAGCCGCAACAGCGGTAGTGCCACTGCCCATAAAGCCATCAAAGACCAAATCACCAACACAGGAAGACTTCTCGATGCACCGAGCTATCAGAGGAATGGGCTTTTCGTTTTGATGTATCAGTTTGTCGGAAGAAACCCTATCAAACTCCCATACATCTTCGAGCCTCTTTCCGTTTATCGGTCGCCTTCCCTTGTTCAGGTAAAGAATCGGCTCGTAGCATTGCCCATATTGTGCCTCCAAGTCTCCAGCCGTGTGATTGTTCTTTCTCCAAATCAACACGTTTTTCAGCTTGAACCCTGCCTTCCTTTACTCCTGCATGAAGAAATCCAATGTCTTTGCGCTACAGAAGACGTAGGCTGCCGAATTGTCCTTCAATATCCGAAAACACTCTTTTAGGTAATCGGAAATCAGTTGTTCGTTGTCATCGTTCAGAATAACCTGTCTAAACCGATGGTCTTTCTGCTTCCGCCAGGCGGAAGCATAGCTTATCAAGTAGGGTGGGTCAGTGACTATCAAATCCACCCCCCCCGAATTGATTTGCTTCATGCCCTGTATGCAGTCGGAATTATAGATTTTATCGGTTTCTATCATCCCATCGCCTCCTTTCCACCGCTTTTCAGCCAGTCCTCGATTGTCGTGCTGTCCTTCGGGAAGGTACGACCAAAAACGTTCGTCAGCTTGATTTGGCACTGGAGATACGGAATGCTCTTCACGATGTCGCTCGTAGGCTCGACTGCCTCCTGCAACAGGAACAAGCCCTTTCTCTGCCTGTAGTCGTCTTTCCAAACAATCAACGCACCCTCCAAGAAGTCTGTGAGGCTGTTCCAAGCATTCTCCGCAGCCAGCACCAGCTCGTCCGTTGTCTTGTCGGACGCACCCTCTGGGGCAGAGCCGAACACATACACCGTCAGCGTAGATGTAATGCTCTCCCTCTTGGCGTTCGGGTCAACGTACACCCGAAGACTGCCCGCCTCTGGGTAGCTCTCCGAATAGACAGCCTTCTGCTTGCCAACAGAGTTTATGCCAGTGATGGACTTGTACCTAACAGCCCCGAAATCATCCTCCAGACTCTTAGCCACGCCGTCAGCCTTCCAAGCACCACGCTCGGAATCGTAAACGAAACGCTGTATGTAGAATTTCTTGTCTGCCATAGCCATTTATCTTTTTGTCGGCAAATATACGACTTTTCCGCCAAACCTCCAAATATCAGATAACACCCAAATCACGCCCAAAAACGCCCGAATCACACAATAAGTGTCAAAAACACACATTATCCCTCATAAACCGAACATCGGCGTTTAATAAAGTTTAACGCTACCAACAGAAAATCACCCCCAAATATAAATAATAACACGATATAAAAGCGGTACAGGCAGGCGCAGCCGTAGTAGGGGGATGTCCCCCAATTATACTAAAGTATAATCATCCCCCTAATCGGAATAGCCTAGCGGACAACACCCAAAAATAGCCTCGCTTCATACACTCATACGCAGGTTATTGTAATATACGCATAGCATAACGTTTGCTTAACTCGCAAAAACACCCAATTCAGGCAAAACGCTCGCAAAAACGTGAAACATTCCGTGAAACATACAGCAGGGCAACAGTAAGCTTACCTGTATCAGTGCCATCATATAAAAACCGAAAATATTGCGTTATAAGCCATCAAAAACGACTACCCGATAAGCTATACCAAAAGCTAAAATAAAGCCCACAGAGCGAAAAGTAGAAAGCTATACGGCGAAATAGTGAATATTCTTGCATAAAGCCAAATCCAAAAAGTAGAAAAGTATATCACCCTTTTTGGACGAAAAGCCTAATTCTTGAAAATAATAGGTGGTAAGGATATTTTACAAAGAAAAAATGAAAAATTTTCAAAAAATTTTCGGAGAAGAGCGGGCTGGCTGGTGTGTACCCAAAAAGAGGGCGGGTGGGGTCGATTTACCCTATTTAGGTATGATTTATTCGTAAATAGCTAGTTTTCAGCTAGTTAGTTTGCGTACAAAACGGACGTTTTTGCGCAAAAAGAGGAAAAATAGAACATTTTGCAGCCTTCGAGGAAAAAT
>ERZ808292.329-NODE-329-length-11737-cov-4.256377_pt1 | contig 11737 bp, 17 predicted proteins | sample MGYA00521275_ERZ808292 | MGnify/ENA primary metagenome ERZ808292 (study PRJEB31516, sample SAMN03275613) | gut metagenome | biome: mammalia-associated habitat; material: feces | host: Papio cynocephalus | place: Kenya | collected 2012-07-26 ... | reverse complement strand
GAGAGGCTCGACGGCCGTGGCCTAGACGATCTCGTCTGCGTCACGAGGCTTGACTACAGGGCCGTTCCCGTGCCGAAAGGGGCGACGGTGTATGCCGACCCGCCATATCGCGGCACGAATAACAGGGGTCACGGCGATGAGTTCGACTTCGACGCGTTCGACGCATGGCTGTCTTCGACAGACTTCCCGGTGTACGTAAGCGAGCTGACGTGCCCGAGGGGGTGCGTAGAGGTGGCCCGGCACGAACGGCAGTCCTCGATGGCCGCGAACGGCAAGAGCCCAAGAGTGACGGAGAAGGTGTTCGTGCAGGAGAGATTCGCCGGAATCGCCCATGGCTGCACAGGTTAGGCAGCAAGACACCTGCGCAACGAGGACGCAGAGGACGAAAAGGACGTTGATAGAATATTGATAACATATGGTTGACATGGAAGGAGGTGGGCTGGATTGAGCTGGATACCTTCGAAGAGGGAGGAGCTGGGGCTCACACTGGCGCAGCACAAGCTGCTGTGCTACCTGGTCATGCTCGGCACGCAGTCGGACGGGTTCGCGAGCTACGTGAAGGTGCCGACGGACGGGGTGCTGCCGATATCGAGGATGGCCAAGGCATGCTCGCTGTCCAGGGGACATGCGTCGGAGTGCTTCAACCACCTGGTGGAGACGGGTCTCGTGGAGAAGACCGAGAAGTCGGGGACCAGGAGCGGGTATGCGATGTGCATGCCTGAGGTGAGGGGCGCCCACTACGTCAAGGTGGACGAGAGGAAGGCCCTGAAGATGTTCTGCTACGGCGTGCCGAGGGGGGCATGGGAGGTCGTGTCAATGGCGCTGGGGGACGTGCTTACGCTGGACGCCTCGGACAAGTACGGGCACCTGGGGAGGATGGCCGAAGTCAACAGGAACCAGGCCGAGGTGGCGTTCGAGTACGACCGGCAGAACGGGTTCATAGACGTGACGCCGACTGCCGTGAACGGGGTCGCCAAGGTCATGGTGAGGGCGACTGTGTGAGAAAAGGTCACAAGCTGAGGAGAAGGGGACAGAAGGAAGATGAGGGAAAAGAGGGATTTGCAGTTCCCCCCAAAACGGCCCTATGGCAGGGAACGCGTCCTCCATCGTCCAATCCCATTTTCGACATCTACCTGCGGTTTTAAGACGGAGGTCGAGCAATCGGCCTTCGTCTTTTTTTGTATGTTTCACGTGAAACGTCTGTCTGCCGAAATTTTTCAGAGCCTCCAACGTCAATGAGCATCACAGGATGCGTTCTAAGACACGTTTAATGTGTTCCCCTAGTCTGACTAGGCACATGTCGTTTTCGTGGCTTAGACGGCATTCTGTGAGCTTGTTTTTTCTCCAGCGCAGAAAAAGTTGGCTATTTCGTTGCGACTTTCCAATAGCGATGCGCGAATTGTAAGCAAAAGCGTAACGAATCGCATCTTTTTCGTAACGAATTATTCTTGTCAGGCACGTTTTCACGCAATCGCAACGGTGCCATGCCTGATGGCGCGACTTGACTCTCATCAATGCTATAATATATTCGTAAAGAGGAAAGGGAAGACGGAAGGAAGTCGCCTCATGGAGAACGTCGTCGTCAAGCACCGCGCATGCCCCTTCTGCGGCGGGAGCCCCCTCGCATGGATTTCGACACGCGGCATGTCGTGCCGGGGAAGCATGTCCCGTGCCGTCGTCGAGTGCCACGCCTGCGGCATCGGTACGTTCGTCTGGGGTGATTCAGACGAGAGCGCCCTGGCGGGCGCATGGAGGAAGTGGGATGACCGCAGGGGTGGTTCCGACGAGTACGTCGAGCCGGTGGTCGACGACGAGGACGACGAGTGGCTAGAAGATGGCGCCGATGACGAAGAGGAAGTGCAGAACATGGATGATGCCAGGGGGCGCCTGACCGATGACTATCTGTTCGACGATGACAACGTGTGCTATGACGACTTCCAGGAATGGTGACATAGAGACCGCCGTCGTGCCGAGAGCAGGTGGAAGACTTGCGTTCCTGTGCCGAAATCTTGTGTCACGCACGTAGTACAAAAAAGTTAGTCTAACGCTACATGCTGAAAACCCGGGCGTGTCCACAAACGTTTTGTCCACATTTTCGGTAAACGGCATACCCATCTACCTGCGGAAACAATATTTTTTAAAAAAAGTTGGGCGATTCGCTCATTTTCAGGCAGCGGAAAAGGCTAGAGAAAGAGAGAGACGGCAAAGAGAGAGAAAGAGAGAAAGAACCAAAGAGAGAAAGAAGAGAGAATAACCTTACTAGTTAGATGATCTTACTAGTGGAACTAGAATAGAAGACTTGCTAGTAGAATAGACTCGCTAACAAGATAGACATTCCTACTAAAAGAAAAACCACCAGAACTAGAGAGGTTGACAGACAGGTTAGAAGAACTCGCTAGAAGAAAAAGACTCGCTAGAAGAGACTCTAGAAAGATAACCTTACTAGTAAGAAGAGACAAGCTAGAAAGAAAGACCTTCTAGAAGGACACTAGAAAGATAACCTTGCTAGTTAGATAGACGAACAAGAAAGAGAAAACCGACTAGAAAAAACACGTCAACTAGAAGAACAAGCTAGAAAGAACGACGAACAAGAAAGAGAAAAACAAGCTAGCAAGACAACCAAGAAGGACACTAGAAAGATAACCTTGCTAGTAATATATACATACAAGAAAGTCTTCCAAGAGAAGAAGATGACAAATAGATGGTATGCTTCAGAGGCTTAAGGACAGGTCTGTCTATCGACCTGCGGTAGCATATATAAGGGGACGGCGGCCGTCAGGAAGACGGCTCCCGTCCCCTTTTTTGCTTCCGGGAGAAAAATATTTTGATTGACTTTATGCAATGTTCTATTGATTTTATGCATCCTTTACCCTTTACAGACCACGCTCGGAAGCGCTCGGAAGAGCTTGGTTGCACACCAAAAGTGCAATCGCGTCCCTTCCTTCCGGAAGGTTTTTCTGGCAGGAAGTCCTCCTGCTAGGACGTCAACCTCGCTAGAATCGTCCAGGAAGACGCCCGAGGGTCGGCAGACGCCCTCACAAGGACGTCGACCAGAAATGGTAATGATATGTCTTACCTGGGATGTCGATGGCTTCGGGACTGGATGGGGCCTCTTGCCGGCAGTCCTCACAGCCGTTCGGACTGACCGCCGGCGCCGATGGGATGACGCGGTCAGTTCGCCGTTGCGGCTCACTACCGACCGCTACGGGCTGGCCCGGCTTTGCTTTGCGGGGGCAAAGCCAAGCCAGCCCGTTAGCTGGGATTTTGTCAATTAGACTGCTCTCGGAAAGAGCGTAAGGACCCCTAACCCACCCCCAGTCGGGGAAAACGTAAAGGCCCTAAAGGGCCTTTACTGTTCCCCGACGACACCCCATCCCTTAACCACCACCCCTCCTATCCCCTTACCCCCCTATAGTCCCCCCTATGGTCCTTTCCTCCCCTCCTCCTGATAGGTTTCCCCTCTCCCCCGCCCTTCCCCCTCTGCATGCGTTCAAAAATGCACATCTACCTGCGGAAACGGTGTTTTTGGCCCTTTAGGCACCCCCCGGGGGTGTCCCCTTGCCGTGGGCCGTCCGGCGGGCGTCCCGGAGACGGTCCGTCCGTGCCGGGCCATAGGGTCGTTCGACTTTTGGTTGGGCGTATGGCGAATGGATGCCTCTCTGAGACGTTCTAGCTGCCCTCTGAGACGCTTTGGGACCATGGGTGGCACAAGTCCCCACATTGACGTTCTCAAACGCTTAGAACGCATTCTGTGGCCTCAAATGCAATCTGGGGCCGCACACCCGCCTCCACGGGCTGGTCGCACGGTGCTGGGCGAGGAATGCCGAGATCAATGTGAACGGCGTTCATTTATAAGCCACGCGGAACCTTTTTCCGGCGCTCCAGAAACGTTAGAATATTTACATTTTACTTTTTATTTTATTCATTTTCAAGCCTGTTTTATGCATTTTGCGGCCAGTCATGGCTTGGGCAGAAATCAGATACGAGATACCTGTTACTTTTGGCCAGGGTCAACCAATCTCGTTGGGGCAAGCCTCTCGCGCGTGCTATAATATAGTCAGAAAGACGAACGGTGAGGAGTGTGTCCGCGCCATCGATGACTGCAACGAGAGGTTGAGGCAGACATGGCCTGCCTACACGGAAGCGACGAGAGATAACTGACGACGAGAACGAATGTGGAAGGGAAGGCGATGGCGAGTGACGGGGAGAGGCGCGAGGTGGCGGCAGCGCTGCGGGCGCTCGGAGGCGGGAAGGTCAGGGTGGCCGACGTCCTGGACGAGTTCAGCATCGACTTCGACCCCTACCCGGTCGGGTGCACGTGCGGCGCGGAGGTGGCCCGATGAGCGCCGGGGACGTCACGAGCTGCTCACAGGAGGGCAGGGTCGTCGAGGTGGACTTCGACCGCGACACCGTCACGGTCGAGCTGTCACGCCGCGTCGGGCGCAACGCGTACGAGAACGCGGCGTTCGAGCTGCCGGCCTCCGAGGGCTTCATGGCGGCGGGCTTCCGCGCGGGAGACATGGTGAGGGTCACGCTGGAGAGGGTGGGGCGATGAGCGACGCATCAAACGATAGGTATGTCGACGTCGGCAAAGTTCCTGTATTTGAATCCGATGGGTATTCATATGAAAGGTGCAGGGAAGACGCGTTCGAGCTCATAGACAGGGCGTCGCACGCGATGGAGTGCTGGAGAGACTATGACTTCGAGGTCGCCGTGCATGGCGATGATGAAGTCGTCGAGTCGTATGCTGCTGAGATGCTCGATGGCTCCGTCGTAGACGTCATCTTCCAGGCGTGCCAGCTTGCCGCCTCGGCAAGGATAGACGTCCGGAAGATGCTCGCGAAGCGCAAGGACATCGCGACGGACGGCAGGATTGAGAAGCTGACGGCCTACAGGCCCGTCAAGCTGACGTATTCTTCGAACGTCGGCGGTGATGTGCGGTGACATGGATGACGCGCGGCGCGTTGCCATGCGGGTGCGCACAGGTGACATCGTCCAGAAGGGAGCCGTTGATGACGATGGCGAGTGACGGGGAGAGGCGCGAGGTCGCGGCAGCGCTGCGGGACATGCGGGGCGACTGCAAGGGGTGCGCCCTGAAGGTCCTGGAGGAGGCCTCCGAGGCCGTGGGGGCGTGGAAGGCGAAGAACCGGGCACATGGACGCATCAGCAAGACGTCAGAATGACACGCAAGGCCCGACAATCATCTGTGTGGACAACTAGTCCAGCTTTTGGCTATCGGTCCTTATTTGGCAACTAGAACGCCTCACAGACATATGATTCCATATTGCGGCATGACGCACATCCATAGTATAATGTTCTTGTAAGGTCGAGAGAGAGAAGAGAGGGAGTCGGCATGAGCCGCACCATCACAATCGTCAAGAGGAACCACGACCAGTCCGTCAGCATGCGAGTCGTCGAGGACGGCGTCACGACGACTGTTGGCGTGAGCCCCTACGAGGTGGCAGACGACATGCACGGGGTGTCCGTCTACGTCATGGACCCGTTCGGCACGCTCGACTGCCTCTACCGCGCGTACTTCTACGTCGCCATGCCTGACTTTCGCGACATGGACGACGCCGCAGTCGCAAAGCTTGCAGCCAAGGCGCTCCCGAAACTCAGCGACGACGTCATCCGCGCATACTCCGTGAGAAAGACGGCCGATGACGTGCTGACGTTCATGTGCGACAACGACGAGACGCTCGACGAAGCCGTGGAGGACGTCGGAGTCGACGACGGCATGCGCGAAGACGTCATGAAGCAGGTCAAGAAGGCGTAGCGGCAAGCGCGAGGGGAGACATCTTTGAAGGCAATCAGCGAAGTGGACGACCTCGAGTCGTTTGACGCGTGGAGCGGCGCCGTGGAGACGAAGGAGGCCGTCATCGCCGCCGGCAAGTCCAAGGAGTTCGAGGCCATGATCGACGAGATCTATCCGGACGGAGTCACGGAGACGGAGCTCAACGACCTTCTGTGGTTCGACGCCGACTTCGTGTACGCCAGCCTCGGCATGGTCGGCGGCGAGGAGGAATGATGGGTTACGCGGACGCATTGGTGTTCCTGGCCCTCGCCGTGCTGAACGGCATGTGCCTCACGGCGAGGATGGCCCAGTACTGCTCTGAGGACGTGCATGACGGGCTGTGGTGGCTCGGGGTCGCGCTGGCGGTCGTCGGCCTAGGCGCGTCGGCGATCGGATTCAGGCTTTCGGTATCGTACGCGACGATGTAGGGGAGACGTGATCATGGGCAATGCGGTCTGCACGCGACCGGCGCTGACGTATGGCGTCAAGGTCCGCAAGGACGACCTGGTGGACGGATGGTCGAGGCTCATGGAGATTATCAACAGTCACTAGCGACGGCCCGTCCCGACGCCGTGTAGAGGCTCCCGGCGTGCCAGAGGGTCCGACGGCGGGCTCGGCTCGGCAGAGGGTCCTGGGATGACGTCGTCGGCAGAGGCCCACGCGAGACCCCCAAGGCCAGGAGGCGCCACCCAAAGCCTCATGGAGAGGCCTGCGACGTGCGCAGGCACGCGCTCTCGGCTGACCTGTCGGCAGACATGCTCCAAAGACGACTCGAGGCCGTGCCGCCGGAACCCCCAAGAGGTGCCGCCAAGCAGCGCCGGGCACCCGGGAGGGGAGACCTGAGGTAGGGGACTTCACGCCTGCCCCAGGCGGCGTCACGTGCTATAATATACTCGTAAGGCGCAAGAGAGGGATGACGAGGGGAATGGGGCCAAGGATGGGAGTCGTGACGACGGCATGCAATATGGCTGCGAGGCGACGTGACGTGGGCCAGGACGAAGGCCGCGCGATGGCCGGTCTGGCGTGCGCAATGCGGGAGTGTTGGAGATGGCGCACGTTGGACCTGTCACACGGCGACATCTCGCCTTGGCCATAGGATCGGGACCCTGAGGGAAAAATGCGACTCCACGGCACGACCGGAGTCCCATGGGTCCCGGGCATGATGCTGATTGGCGCAACGACGCGACACGTGTCGGCCTGCGCCAGCCGGGGTGGTCATCCACACGCAGGGAATACCCGCTGCGCGACAAGCCACATAGCCAGCCGCCCCGGTTGACGCAGCTCGACGCCGGACCTCCGAGCCGGGTCCTTCCCTTGCGGCACAGGCGAGAGCCTCGTATCGCAATTGCCGGCCGGTTGCGTCCGGGCCCCGGCCAGGAATACGCCTTCCGCCTGGCCGGGGCCCTTTTCACATCTCGGGCAGGTGGCATCATTTCACTTGACGCACGACAGGCCGCGCATGTATAATAGAGTTGGAGAAAAGGGGAAGGGGCCCCGGGAGCAGAGTCGATTTCAGGATTCCGGACGCAGGTGCGGAAGAGGCCCGGCTGCACAGGAAAATTCCCTATGACCTGAACAGACACGGCCGCTCCGTGGACGGGACCATGCCGTGGCTTGCTTTCGGGATTCCGGCATGCCGGGCCGAACCCGCCTGGTTCCCTAGGAAAATCGCCTATGGCCTGGACGAGACGAGCCGGCCGTACACGGGGCTTTTCTGCCGAGAGGGCACCTGAGAGATCGTGCGGCCATGCCCACGGGTCCCATGTGGCACCCTCATCCCATAGTAAGCCATGAAGAGGCGGACGACGGCCAGCCGTGAGGCTCCATGGCACAACGTAGCGGGCCGATCTTCGCGGCGTCACGCTGTTCGTGGATGAAGTGCGGATGGCCCGGGCCCCAGGCGTGCAATGGCTCCGGGCATGCGCGACCCATGCCGCCTGCCGTCGCGATCGGTCCGTGAAGTGCGGCCGTGAGCCAGTCCCATGCAATCGTCGAAGCATGGCGACCTGGAGGCGAATGCGGCACGTCATCATGGCCGACCGCCTGCGCAGTTGGCTTGAACGGCCGCGTCGGCCGTCGTGACGCATGGCAGCGCAGCCCATCGCTTCGGACGGCCTGCCAGTGCCTTGAGTCCGCCGAAGCCTGTCGCGGCATGGGACCCGAGGCGAAGCTTCGAATCGAGCGAGGTCTCGGCCGTCCCGGCGGGCGCGCCTGCCGGGAGCCTCTCCGCAGGATCTACTTTCGGGATTTGGGAGGTCACGTGAAAGGAGCCTCCGGTTCCATGAAAAATTTCCCTATGGGCCAGATGGAGATGTAGGGCCGTAGACGGCCGGAAACGCGGAACGCCCCGGCCGAGAGTCCCAGCCAGGGCGTTCCGGTGGTCGTTATACGATCTTCTCGATAGTATCAGTTCCTTCGTCATCGCTCGTGATCGTGACTTTGGTCATCGGCTCGGCCGATGCATGCAATGCCTTGAGGTCATCGACGCCATGAAACGCCTGGGAGTTGTCGTCATTGTACGGGATTAGGATATAGGTCGCGTCAAACTCGCAGCCGTCGGCCGTATCTACGATATCATCAATAATGCTGCTGATTGCTATGGGATAATTATCTGCTAGCGTCGTACCGGCGTTATCTTCGGCCTCGTGATAGCTCAGGCCGTCAAACAGTCTGAAGTCATCTTCGGTCGCGTCGCAAGTCTCATACTTGTAATAGATGGCATATTTCATGATCTGCTCCAATGCGGGCCCCGGTCCGCCCGGGGCCCCGTCGTGTATTCGCTTATACAGTAATGCTTCGCCTATAGGACGGGTTGCCGTATGCCTCGAAGTCGTATGTCACCGAGTCGATGGATATAGAGCAGGGTTGCACGCTTGTGCACATCGGCTCCATGGTGGCTTCGTCATACGCCGTTATCTTTACGGCGAAGCCGATGACGTGCCCGACGCGGCCGTAGCTGTCATCGGTGATATCCGCACCGTCGCAGCATGTCATAAACTCATTCACGGCGTTTGCAACCGTATCCCAGTACGACGTGCCTATGACCGCCGGGGCCCATTCGTCGAGCCGGACCGGCGTTGTCTCGTCGGGAAACTCGCAGTCATTCGCGACTGCGACATACTTGTATGCCATGATGCATCCAATCTAGGCGGCGGGATATGCGGGGCCCGTCGCGACCAGAATCGACGGGCCCCGAGTGACTACAAGCTTGAGAGTGGCGCCTGGCCTCATATGAGGCCAGGCATTTACGCTCGGTCGTTCTGGAACTACCTACGCGGCGCCATAAGGCCATGCTTCGCGCCCCACTTGTACGTGCCGCGCTTGCACCTCATAAGACGCCTAAGCATGGATGCCTCTATGGTGGCGTCTTCGAGCGCCGTATGGCATTCCTCGAACTCCATGCGGCCCGTGAGGTACTTATACGCCGCCTCAGCCGTCGTGGGCGGGTAGCCGGACGGGGTATGCACGTCGTTGGCGTCGCACCATGCCCGATACTTCGCCGTCGCGAGCAGCGTTCGTGCGGCCACCGACTGGATATCGAGGTAGTTCACGGACGCGTCCCACTCGCGCAGCAGTCCGCCGCTGTAAGTGCCTATGGTATGACCGAGCGCCCTCCGGTCATAATCGACGTTCCACGCCCAGACGTCGCGGACGCCGTACCGTGCCACGTCATCGCACCACATCTCGTGCGCCTCGGCGAACGTCATGCACTCCCAAGTGCCGTCTCGCATGCCCTCGTAGTACTGCGGCAGCTTGCACGCGTAGTACGCGGTGCGCATAAGCCGTGTTTTATGAAACGTATCCATGACCGCGATGCTGCGAGACGCGACGTTTGCGCCGGTCGATGCCTCTACGACGTGGTAGCCGATATCGTACACAAGTGATCTGCTCGGGTTGCATTTGCCCGTCTCGGATGCCGCCTCGGTATCGATGACTATATAGTACCTGCTCACTTGTAGCCCTCCATGGCCTCGTGGTGGCGGGGCCGTCTCACGACGGCCCCGCGTTGGCGGTATGCTAGTTCTCGGCGACGGCCGCGCCGAACGCGACGTTACGGCCATCGACGTATCGCGTGAGGTACCCAGCCTTCACGGCCGCAGTGCATATGGCCGTGGCCTTCTGGACGCTGCAAGACTCACTATCGGCGCGGCCCTCGAGCCACTTCGCCACCTCACGGACGGTGAAGGTATGCCCGAGGTCAACGGCCCACGCCCCGAGGTCACGTGCGAGGTTGGCATTGAGCATCTGCTTCTTGCTGGGCTCGTGCGAGCGCTCGAGCTGGCGTGCGAGGGTGGCGCGAAGGGTGCCGGCCTTTCCGAGCACGGCCGTATCGGTGAACCCGTTGGACTTCGCGAAGTCGATGAGGGCCACGACGGCGTCCAGGTTGGTGAGCTGCTTCTTGCTGGTGGTAGTGTTATCCATGGTATACAATCCTTCCGTTTGGTGCCAGGCGTCCTTTACCTGGCTATTACGGTAAACCTAACTCTTTACATATTCTATTATCAAAGTGCCCTGGACGTGAGGTCAGTTCGGGCCGCGCCTCGTGGTAGCTCGTGGGCCGTTCTGCCTCGCGCTCGTGCTCATTGTATCACCTCCCGTCGTGGTCGTCTAGCTCTCTTTCAATCTCGCCTCGCTGGGGTTGTTTCTTCACTCCCCTGCGGGGCTGATTACATATTGCAACACGGCCGCGGGTGTGTCAACGGCAGATTTGGCCTCCATGGTTTGCACACAAAACCAGGGGGGTAGGTTAAAGGATAAAACGTAAAATATTTTACGAAACGACGCCGCCACATCCTCTTCAGCCCAAATCGCGTCTTTGCGTCCGTACGTCAGGTTCCGCAGGTTGGGTATAATGTGCCTTGCATCATTGCTTGACGTTGTTCACCAGGAGGTGTCACATATTGGAACTTGACTTCAACGTCCCTGACGCGGAGGGGCGAAAGCGCGTCTTGACGGAGAGGCTCCCGAAGTCGCCGACGCGAGGCGACCTCCAGCGGGCGGCGGACTACCTGCTGTTCGTCGGGGACGCCCGGCAGACGAAGGCCGAGCGGGAGGAGGAGTACCCGATCGTCACGGCGAACCGCATGGTCACGCTCGGCAAGCGCGAGGTTTCGTGCGAGACGCTCGCTGCGGAGGACTCGTCGGCCGACGAGGCGATGGCGTCGGTCGGCGGTGGCGATGGCGTGTCGGCCATGCCGCTGGACCGCAAGTGGTCGCGAGAGCCCGGCGACGAGGACCTGCCGTACATGCGGGACAACCTCGAGTCGGTCGAGTCGCTGAAGCGGCAGATGGCCAGGGCGACCGGCAGGCGCCGCTTCGAGCTCAAGAAGCAGATAATATCGAAGTACCAGGAGCAGCACCTGATACGCGAGTCGTCGAAGTGCCGCCCTCAGCCCGTGAGCAGGGTGGCGTCGACGTGCCCGAGGCCGAGCGTCGGGGGCGATGTGAGGCTCAACAGCCGGACGCTGCTGCCGGAGTCGGACTCGCCGGTGTCGCTGTACGACCCAAGGTGCGTCGCGGCGATGCTGTCCGACTACGTGGGGCTCGTGGAGGCGGTCGGCGACGACGTGACGTCTGACGTATACTGGCTGCTCTGGGACCTGCAGGACGCCGTGACGGCTACCTACCGCGACAGGCCGGACATGATGGCGCTCGTGTCGATGAGGCTCGCGAAGATGCCGCTTCCGGAGGTGGTCGCGAGGATGGCGTCCATGGGATACGAGGGATGGAGCGAGCAGAGGGTCTCCGCGGCGTGGTGCCACCGCGTGCCGAGGGACGTCGCGGAGCACTGCTGCCGCGAGTGGCTGGTGCGCAACTACGTCGACCCCCTGGCCGGCAAGTGGAAGGTGTGCACGAGGTGCCACCGCAGGCTCCTGGCGCACCCGCTGTGGTTCAACCGCAACACGTCGTCCGTCGGGTACTACTCGATATGCCGCGACTGCC
>ERZ808292.328-NODE-328-length-11738-cov-4.296842_pt1 | contig 11738 bp, 9 predicted proteins | sample MGYA00521275_ERZ808292 | MGnify/ENA primary metagenome ERZ808292 (study PRJEB31516, sample SAMN03275613) | gut metagenome | biome: mammalia-associated habitat; material: feces | host: Papio cynocephalus | place: Kenya | collected 2012-07-26 ... | reverse complement strand
AGAACTCCTCGTAGAGTGGAATGCTGATTTCGTGCTTGGCTGCACGATACCAGCTAGGGCGATTGCCTTTCTTGTAGCTGGCGAATAGGGTGAACTGGCTGATGACCAGGATTTCGCCCTGAATATCCATGATGGAACGGTTCATCACGTGGTTCTCGTCGTCGAAGACGCGGAGACCAATGACCTTCTTGACTAGCCAATCTACATCATCCGAAGTATCGCTTTCCTCGATGCCTTGGAGGATGAGATAACCCTGCTTGATGGCTGATTTCACCTCGCCATTGATGGTTACGGAGGCGTGGCTTACACGCTGTATTACGATTCTCATATTGATTTTCTTTCTTTATAATAATGTTAGGAGCGTTGCCCTGGGCTAGGTGCTTTTGGGCTTACAGTCCGTTTTAGCCGTACGGCTTAAATGCATTTGCTTGTTTAAATGTTTTTTGTTTAGAGCGTATTCCCTTTGCAAATATACGACATTTATTTGGATTTCTCTTCTTTTTCTGCGAAATATTTTATTAAAATTTCCGCTTTGTGTGGTCCCAGTACCTCTGTCAGCTCTTCTTGGCTTGCCTCTTTCATCTTCTTGACGCTCTTAAACTTGCTCAGAAGGGCTTCTTTTGCCTTAGGACCGATGCCCTTGATGTCATCCAATTCCGAGTGGAGGGCGTGTTTGCTTCGCTTGTCTCTGTGGAAGGTGATGGCGTATCTATGCACCTCGTCTTGTATCTGTGTCAATACCTTGAAAAGTTCGCTTTCTGGGGGGAGGGCGACCGTTTGTGGAGGGAATCCATAGAGGAGTTCGTTGGTACGGTGACGGTCATCCTTGGCGAGACCGGCGATAGGGATGTCGAGGTGCAATTCATCGACTATGACCTCATGAACCACGTCCATTTGCCCCTTTCCACCATCGGTGATGATGAGGTCTGGCAGCGGTGTTTCTTCCTCTATCATTCTGCTGTATCGACGTCTAACCACTTCTTGCATCGAGGCGTAATCGTCTGGGCCGACCACCGTCTTGATGTTGTATTTGCGATAGTCCTTACGGGATGGTTTCATACCTTTATATACGATACAACCAGCTACGGCATCCGTACCCGAAATATTGGAGTTATCGAAGCATTCTATCTGGTATGGGAGCTTCGGAAGCTTCAGTTTCGCTTGTAATTCCTTCATCAGACGGGTCTGTTTTTGCTCCGGATTCAGCTTTTCGGCTTGCTTTAGACGGTCGAATTTATACTGCTTGCAGTTCATTTCCGACAGTTCCAACAGATGCTTTTTGTCACCTCTCTGCGGTACGAAGAAGGACGCATCTTTTAGCTTCCATTCCATCTCGAAGGGCACGATAATCTCTTTCGAAGTGGAGTGGAAACGCTCCCGAATCTCGGGGATGGCAGTAATCAAAAGCTCCTCGTCGCTTTCTTCCAGCTTGCGCTTATATTCGTAAGTGAAACTCTGGTTGATGGTGCCATTTTTTACGTGAATATAGTTGATGAAGGCGTTCTTGTTGGCATCGTCGTTTACGATGGTGAAGACATCCACGTCGGTAATTGTATGGCTCACCACCTCGCTTTTCGCCTCGAATTCGTCCAGCAGTTGATACTTTTTCTTGTACTCTTCGGCTATCTCGAAGCGTAGAAGTTCGGCATTTTTCATCATCAAATCGTAGAGATATTTGCCTACTTCTCGGGTATTTCCCTTCAAGATTTCACGTGCTTGGCGCATGTTTTCTTGGTATTCCTCGTAGCTCTGTTTGTTGATGCAAGGTGCTCCACAGTTGTGAATATGGTATTCCAAGCAGGGCTTGTATTTGCCTTCCGCAACGCCTTCCTTGGTAATAGGAAACCTGCAAGTACGGGGCTTATATAGCTTCTTGATGACCTCCAACACGGCATACATACTGCCGATATGAGGGTATGGACCGAAGAAAGTTCCCACCTTTTTATTAATATGGCGAGTCTTGAAAATGCGAGGAAAATACTCGTTTGTGACGCAAATGGAAGGGTAGGTCTTGCCGTCTTTCAGCAATACATTATACCTAGGATTGTACTTCTTGATGAGACTATTCTCAAGCAAAAGAGCGTCTTCTTCCGTGTTTACGACGGTGTAAGAGATGTCGAAAATCTTCGAAACAAGTACCTTTGTCTTGTATCTATCCACCTCTTTATGGAAGTAAGAAGACACTCTTCGCTTCAGATTTTTCGCCTTTCCCACATAGATAATTGTGTGGTTTTCGTCGTAATATTGATAGCTTCCCGGCTTCTCTGGCATGCTCAAAACGATGTTTTTCAATCGTGCCAAACGTTCCTCATTCTCTTGTTTCGTCATATTTTTAAGGGTTGAAATAGGGTAAAAGAGTGTTGCGGTTTCACGTGAAACTGCAACGCTCTATCAATTACAATTGCATCAAAGTGGTAACTTCTACGTCTGGATCGAAGATCTTTCTGCCCTCGAAATTCTCGTTTACAAGCTCGATAATGAAGTTAGCATACACCTTCTTTGGATGGAATTTCTTGACCAAATCGCAAGCTGCTTTCATGGTTCCACCAGTGGCGAGAAGGTCGTCGTGGAGGAGTACCACGTCGTTCTCATTGATGGCATCCTCATGGATTTCGATGGTGTCGATACCATACTCTTTGGCATAACTTTCCTGCACGGTTTTGCATGGAAGTTTACCTGGTTTGCGACACAAAACGACACCTGCTCCGAGGCGAATGGCGAGGGCAGAAGACATCACGAAACCACGAGATTCGATGCCTACAATCTTGGTAATTCCCTTGTCTTTGTACAGCTCGTACATCTCGTCGCTGATCTCTTTCAGAGCTGCTGGATTCTTGAAAAGGGTGGTCACGTCACGGAAGTTTACACCCTTGATTGGCCAATCTGGAATACTTCTCAGATTGTCTAATAATAGCTGATTGTTCATCTCTTTTTTATCCTTTATATTAATACTTTTTCCCTTGAGAATTTCCGCAATATTCCTTGTGGAAATCTTGTGGAAATCTTGCGGAAATCTTGCAGAATCATTTGTCCTTTTTCTTGTTTTTACAGGGGAGCAACGCTTTTGTTTCACGTGCGGCTGAAGTTTTACTTTAACCGTGGAAATACTTAATGTAACACAACTTAAGCGTTTGAAAACCAAATGTTTTATATGTACTACGTTTCACGTGAAACATTTCTGTTTCCCCTATGTTTCGCACTTCTTGTGGGCTGTTTTCTCTACTATCTACCCATCAAGACAAGCATCACATTGATGTCGCTTGGCGATACGCCAGGAATGCGGCTCGCTTGGGCCAGCGTCTCTGGGTCGATGCGTTCGAGCTTTTGGCGTCCCTCGGTGGAGATTTCATGAAGTTCAGCGTAGTTGAAACGACCCTTGATTTTGATGTTCTCCAAGCGGTGCATCTTGTCGGCGATGAGTCGCTCTCGGTCGATGTATCCCTTGTACTTCATCTTGATTTCCGCTGCCTCCGAAATCTCTTCCTTGCGATTCGCTGGCGCATCCATCGCAGCCTTCAAGTCGGGGATAATCTCGGAGAGGTTTTTCAAGTTCAAGTGAGGACGTGCCACGAGGTCGATGAGCTTGCAACCGGCGCGAAGTGGAGTAGTGCCGAGGGCTTCCAACTTCGGATTGATTTCGTCCTTCTTGATAGGATAGTTGGCACAGAAGTCGATGATTCTTTCGATGGCTTCTTTCTTCTCCATCCACCAGTCGTAGCGGTCGCGCTTGGCGATGCCCAACTCGTAAGCTTTTTCGGTGAGACGTGCGTCTGCGTCATCCTGTCGGAGCAAGATGCGATACTCGGCTCTTGAGGTGAACATGCGATAAGGTTCGTCCACTCCCTTCGTGGTGAGGTCGTCGATGAGTACGCCGATGTAACTCTCGTCTCGCTTCATCTCGAATGTCTTGTCGCCGACGCAGTGGAGAGCGGCGTTGATTCCAGCAACAGTGCCTTGACCTCCCGCTTCCTCGTAACCCGTGGTTCCATTTACCTGTCCGGCGAAGAAGAGACCCTTGATGATTTTCGACTCCAGCGAATGCTTGAGTTGGGTAGGGTCGAAGTAATCGTACTCGATGGCGTAGCCCGGTCGGTAAATCTTCGCATCTCTCAAAGCTGGGATTTCGTGGAGGGCGTTCAACTGGATGTCCATCGGCATGCTCGACGAGAAACCGTTTAGATACATCTCGTTGGTATCTTCGCCTTCAGGCTCCAAGAAGAGTGGATGCTGGTCCTTGTCGGGGAAGGTGACGAGCTTGGTCTCGATGCTCGGACAGTATCGAGGACCCGTGCTCTGGATTTGTCCATTATATAAAGGTGAGTCGGCGAGACCGCTCTTCAGCGTGTCGTGAACCTTCTTGTTGGTGTAGCACGTCCAGCAAGGCAGTTGCTTCAACACTCGATGCTCTCCCATGTAAGAGAACTGATGGAAGTCGCTGTCGCCAGGTTGTTCCTCCATGTCCTCGAAATGTACGCTTCGCTTGTCGATGCGAACAGGTGTTCCCGTTTTCATTCTCGCCGAGGTAATTCCCCATCGGGTGATGCTCTCCGTGAAATGATGCACGGCAGGTTCGGCGCATCTTCCGCCTTCCACCATCTTTCTGCCCACGTGCATCAAACCGTTGAGGAAGGTTCCCGCAGTGATGATGATGCTCTTTGCATAGAACTCGGCACCCCAGATGGTGCGCACGCCGATGGCCTCGCCGTTAGCCACGAGAAGCTCGTCGGCTTGGTCTTGCCAGATGTCGAGGTTGTCGGTGTGGTCGAGGATGGTTCTCCATTCCCAGATAAACTTGCCACGGTCGCACTGTGCGCGAGGACTCCATACGGCGGGACCCTTTCCGATGTTCAGCATTCTGAACTGGATGGCAGTCTTGTCGGTCACGATACCCATCTGTCCGCCGAGCGCATCAATCTCTCGTACGATTTGTCCCTTGGCGATTCCGCCGACGGCAGGGTTGCAACTCATCTGGCCAATCTTGTTCATGTCCATTGTTATCAGGCAAGTCTTGGCACCCATGTTGGCGGAGGCAGAAGCAGCCTCGCATCCGGCGTGCCCGCCGCCGATAACAAGTACGTCATAATTGAATCTCATAATCTGTATTTAATCTATACTTTTTCTAATTTTCGGCAAAAGTACTATTTTTAATTGAAATTTTAGCAAAAATCTTTTGATAAATCATTAAATTATAGTAATTTTGCAGCTGAGTTGCGAGAATATACCTAAAAATGGGGATTGCGGAAACAAAATGTTTCCTTATCGCGCTTGACAAATAGATGTAGAACAAATAAGAAATAATAATTAGTTTCAAACAGTTAAATATTTTAAAATCAATCATTTATGTGGTTAATCAATTCATCTATTGGTAGAAAGGTAGTGATGTCTGTAACTGGTATCGCGCTTATTCTATTCTTGACATTCCACTGCTGCATGAATGTTGCTGCACTCTTCTCAGGAGAGGCTTACAACATGATTTGCGAGTTGTTGGGTGCTAACTGGTACGCCGTAGTTGCAACCTTGGGTTTGGCAGCATTGGCAGTGATTCACATCGTTTACGCTTTCATCCTGACAGCACAGAACCGTCGTGCTCGTGGTAACCAGCGTTACGAGGTAACTGCTAAGCCAGAGAAGGTAGAGTGGGCTAGCCAGAACATGTTGGTGCTCGGTATCATCATCGTTCTCGGTTTGTTGCTCCACTTGTTCAACTTCTGGTTCAACATGATGTTCGCTGAGTTGACAGGCATGACAGTGGCTCACGACCCAGCAGATGGTTTCGCTTTCATCCAGGACACATTCGCTAACCCAGTATTCGTAGTACTCTACATCATCTGGTTGGTAGCTCTCTGGTTCCACTTGACTCACGGTTTCTGGAGTGCCCTTCAGACTCTCGGTTGGAGCGGTAAGATCTGGTTCTGCCGTTGGAAGGTAATCGGCATGGTATATACTACCATCTTGATTGCACTCTTCATCATTACCGTTTTGGCATTCGCTATTGGTTGCGCTCCATCTTTGTGCTGCGCATAATTCATGTAATCATTTAAGTATTAAAAAAGATTATGGCAAAAACATTAAATTCTAGAATACCTGAAGGACCAGTTGCTGAGAAGTGGACCAACTACAAGGCTCACCAGCGTTTGGTTAACCCTAAGAATAAGTTAAAGCTCGACATCATCGTCGTAGGTACAGGTTTGGCAGGTGCTTCTGCAGCCGCTTCTCTCGGCGAGATGGGTTTCAATATCTTGAACTTCTGCATCCAGGACTCTCCACGTCGTGCTCACTCTATCGCAGCACAGGGTGGTATCAATGCAGCTAAGAATTATCAGAACGATGGTGACTCTGTTTACCGTCTTTTCTACGATACAGTGAAGGGTGGTGACTACCGTGCTCGTGAGGCTAACGTTTATCGTTTGGCTGAGGTGAGCAACGACATCATCGACCAGTGTGTGGCACAGGGCGTTCCTTTCGCTCGTGAGTATGGTGGTATGTTGGCTAACCGTTCTTTCGGTGGTGCCCAGGTATCTCGTACATTCTATGCCAAGGGTCAGACTGGTCAGCAGCTCCTCCTCGGTGCTTACTCTTCATTGAGCCGCCAGGTAGAGGCAGGCAAGGTTAAGCTCTATACACGTTATGAGATGGAAGACCTTGTGATTGTTGACGGTCACGCTCGTGGTATCATCGCCAAGAACTTGATTACAGGTAAGTTGGAGCGCTTCTCTGCCAACGCCGTAGTTATCGCTACCGGTGGTTATGGTAACGCTTACTTCCTCTCTACCAACGCTATGGGTTGTAACTGTACAGCAGCCGTTCAGTGCTACCGCAAGGGTGCTGACTTCGCTAACCCATCTTACGTTCAGATTCACCCTACTTGTATCCCAGTACACGGTACAAACCAGAGTAAGTTGACTTTGATGTCAGAGTCACTCCGTAACGATGGTCGTATCTGGGTACCTAAGAAGTTGGAAGATGCCAAGGCATTGCAGGCAGGTACCAAGAAGGGTTCTGATATTCCAGAGGAAGACCGCGATTACTACTTGGAGCGTCGTTACCCAGCATTCGGTAACTTGGTTCCTCGTGACGTAGCTTCTCGTGCAGCCAAGGAGCGTTGCGACAAGGGCTATGGTGTGAACAACACTGGTCTCGCCGTATTCCTCGACTTCTCTGAGTCTATCAACCGTCTCGGCATCGACGTTATCCTCCAGCGTTATGGCAACCTCTTCGATATGTACGAGGAGATTACAGACGTTAACCCAGGCGAGCTCGCTAACGAGATCAACGGTGTGAAGTACTACAACCCAATGATGATCTTCCCTGCTATCCACTATACAATGGGTGGTATCTGGGTTGACTACGAGTTGATGACCACTATCCCAGGTCTCTTCGCTATCGGTGAGTGTAACTTCTCTGACCACGGTGCTAACCGTCTTGGTGCATCTGCCTTGATGCAGGGTTTGGCTGATGGTTACTTCGTATTGCCATACACCATCCAGAACTACTTGGCAGACCAGGCACTCTGGCCAAAGCTCTCTACCGATCTCCCAGAGTTCGCAGAGGCAGAGGCAGGTGTACAGAAGGAAATCGACCGCTTGATGGGCATCCAGGGCAAGCGCTCTGTAGATTCCATCCACAAGGAGTTGGGTCATATCCTTTGGGAGCACGTAGGTATGGGCCGTACCAAGGAAGGTCTTGAGGAAGGCTTGAAGAAGATGAAGGCTCTCCGCGAGGAATTCAACAAGAACCTCTTCATCCCAGGTAAGAAGGAAGGCTTGAACGTAGAGTTGGACAAGGCTATCCACTTGCGCGACTTCATCGTGATGGGCGAGTTGATCGCTTACGACGCATTGCACCGCAACGAGAGCTGTGGTGGTCACTTCCGCGAGGAGTACCAGACTCCAGAGGGTGAGGCAAAGCGTGACGATGAGAACTTCTTCTACGTAGGCTGCTGGGAGTACCAGGGTGACGACACCAAGGCACCAGAGCTTATCAAGGAGCCTCTTGAGTACGAGGCAATTAAGGTACAGACAAGAAATTACAAGAACTAAAAAGCGTACAAGAAAATGGCAAGAAATATAAGTTTCACAATTAAGTATTGGAAGCAGGACGGTCCTAACGCTCAGGGCCACTTCGATACACACGAGATGAAGAACATCCCTGACGATACCTCATTCCTCGAGATGCTCGACATCTTGAACGAGGAGCTCATCGAGGCTGGTCAGGAGCCTTTCGTCTTCGACCACGACTGCCGCGAGGGTATCTGCGGTATGTGCTCTCTCTACATCAATGGTACTCCACACGGTAAGACAGAGCGTGGTGCTACTACATGTCAGCTCTACATGCGTCGTTTCAACGATGGCGACGTTATCACCGTGGAGCCATGGCGTTCAGCTGGTTTCCCTATCATCAAGGACTGTATGGTTGACCGTTCAGCCTTCGATAAGATTATCCAGGCAGGTGGTTACACCAGCATCCGTACCGGTCAGGCTCAGGATGCCAACGCTATCTTGATTCCTAAGGAGAACGCAGACGAGGCTATGGACTGCGCTACATGTATCGGTTGCGGTGCTTGTGTTGCAGCATGTAAGAATGGTTCTGCCATGCTCTTCGTCAGCTCAAAGGTTAGCCAGTTGGCACTTCTCCCACAGGGTCGTGTAGAGGCTGCTAGCCGTGCTAAGAAGATGATTGCACGCATGGACGAGCTTGGTTTCGGTAACTGTACTAACACCCGCGCTTGCGAGGCAGTTTGTCCTAAGAACGAGACCATCGCTAACATCGCTCGCTTGAACCGTGAGTTCTTGAAGGCTAAGTTGGCTGACTAATCTCTGGTGAGATAATAGATGTTTTCTCCTTGCATCCATCTTTTGCTGGATGCAAGAGAATTCACTCAATAACCCTTCACCCTTCACCTTTTAGGTGTAAGTAATCGAGGGGTAGGTAGTTGGGTGGGTGAAGGGTTGCTTTTGACCCTTCACCCACCCTTCACCTTTTTAGGGAGGCTCTTCGTTCTTGGAGTTTTTCTAAGTTTTCAGGGTGTTTTTTTGAGCTTTTCAGAAATCTTCAGACTTTTCGGGTGAAGGGTTTCTTCCGTAGATAGGTTACATATTCTTACTGTATTTTCTTTTTGCTTTGGCTGGGGCAATATATTGCCTCGGTAAAGGCAATGTTTTGCCCCAGTGAGGCAAAAATTGGAATACGGCGATGCAGGGATTTGAATAAGGCGAAACAGGGATTTGAATAAGGCGAAACAGGGATTTGAATAAGGAGGAGTTGAGTTCTGAATGCGATGAGAGATAATTCCGGAAGCGATGTTGCTGAGTTTGGGGACACAGCTGCTTAAATCTACTTCACACTACACCAGAAGTACGATAAGTATCTGATATTCAGAATATAACAGAGGTGTAGTGTCATAGTGCACACTACACCACACTACACCCGAATCATAAGGATTACCAGACAATTCATAGTTACAAAAAAAGAAAAAGATGTAGTGTGGTGTAGTGTGGGTGCAGTGTGCCGATGTACACTACACCTACCTAAATCACTGTGTATCAGCGGAAAATGCTCGCTCTGGTGTAGTGTGAAGTAGAAAACGAAAGCTGGTGCTTTCTGAACAATCGTATTGCTGTACGAAAAATAATCAGAGAAAAAGGAAAGGGTTAACAATAAAATCACTATCTTTGCAGCAAAAATGTGAGAAGAATGGATATACAGGCTACGGAATATAATGAAATATTGCAACAAGCTGTTGCAGTTATTGAAAATACACGCTCAACGATTGCCAAACAGGTAAATGGGAGTGTGACATCTGCTTATTGGCAGATAGGAAAACTGTTGCATGAATGTTATGTTGGGCATGATGCAAAAATGCTACAGAGCGTAGCAGTTTTGCCTTGGTCTCATAATTTATTATTGTTGAGTAAAGGCCTTGCCGATGATGCTGTAATTTAATAGATGACAATGATTAATCAAGCAACCTTAGACTTTATTCGCCAGCACCAGGACGATGACGTCAGAAAGCTGGCTTTTCTCGGGAGCAAGTATCCCGATGTAGATATGCCTTTCGCCCTCGACCAGATTCGTGGGCGGAAGATGGCTCGTGTCAAGTTGCCCCGTTGGGCGGAGATAGACGGCATCATCTATCCCCCTCATATTTCCATGGAGCAGTGCTCGTCGGAGCAGACGGCGCAGTATAAGGCGGAATTGGCGGCAAGATTGCTCGGTTTGGGAGTTTTGACTTCTGCAGATGCCGAAAAGAGCAAGGATGCCGATAATTCCAAAATTTGCGAATTTGCGGGCAAGAGGGCAGTCGCTTCCAAATTTGCCAGAAATGAAGACACTTCTGAAAAGCAACAGATATTAACAAATGCTGTAGATAATGTTAATGAAATAAAAGAAGAAACTTCTGAAGGGAGTTTTTCAGATGAAATAGAATTCGTAGATTTGACGGGAGGCTTCGGAGTCGATTTCTCCTACATCGCTGCTCGACTGGGTGTGAAGTCGATGTATGTGGAGCGACAGGCACATCTCTGCGAGACGGCGAAGGAGAACTTCGAGCGATTGGGTTTGAAGAATGCTATCGTGAAAAATGGAGATGGAGTGGAGGTTCTTCATACCATTACTAGTGACCAAACTTGGTCATTACTTAATACTAGCCATCGTCTTAGGTTAATCTTCATCGACCCAGCTCGCCGAGACGATGCAGGCAACAAGGTGGTGAGCCTACAGGATTGCACGCCCGATGTAACCCAGTTGCAGGACGAAATGCTGGCGAAAGCCGATTACGTCATCATCAAACTCTCTCCAATGCTCGACTGGCATCGAGCTGTAAGCGAATTAAGCCACGTCAGGGAGGTTCACATCGTATCCGTGAACAATGAGTGCAAGGAACTTCTTTTGGTGCTCTCAGCGATGAATCAAGACGAAAAAAAGCCATCTTTGAATGCCTCTTCATCAGATGTCCTTGCTTTGAATGTTCCTTCATTAAAAGTTTTTTGCGTCAACGACCATCAGCAAATGTCGTATGACGAATCCGATGATTCGCCTGTAAGCGTAGCCGATGCCGATTGTCATGACATGCATTATCTCTACGAACCGAACGCTTCTTTGATGAAGGCAGGTTGCTTCGGAATCATCTCTCAGCGATACGGTCTGCGCATGTTGGCGAAGAACAGCCACCTGTTCGTAAGCGCCAAAGATTCCGAGTCCGTCGATGATTTCCCAGGCAGAACTTTCCGCATTCTCGCCGTCTCTTCCTTTAACAAGAAGGAGCTGAAACGCCACTTGGCTGGCATTACGAAAGCCAATATCGCCACTCGCAACTTCCCCCTCTCCGTGGCAGAATTGCGCAAGCGTCTAAAGCTGAAGGATGGCGGTGACACCTATATATTCGCCACCACGCTGAGCGATGACAGCCACGTGCTGGTGATGACGAACAAACAAAACAATAAGAATTGATATACAAGAAATAACAGAATCTATGGCAAAAAAGAAAAAAGGAAAAGGTGCGGGATTCGATAGTGGAAATCCCATGCTGGATGCACTAACGGAAATGCTGAGCGGCTTGTCGCCAGAACAGCAGATGCAGTTCATGGACAATCTCGATACATACATGCAGTCGGGCAAGAGCTTACAGGATATTTTGTTTTTTAAGGAATGTGGCATTAATCCAAATGCATCGAAGTCCAAGGCGGCTAAAGGAGGTAAGAGTGCTAAGGCGAAGTCTGCTCCAAAAGGCAAAAAGAAGT
>ERZ808292.327-NODE-327-length-11822-cov-4.333305_pt1 | contig 11822 bp, 9 predicted proteins | sample MGYA00521275_ERZ808292 | MGnify/ENA primary metagenome ERZ808292 (study PRJEB31516, sample SAMN03275613) | gut metagenome | biome: mammalia-associated habitat; material: feces | host: Papio cynocephalus | place: Kenya | collected 2012-07-26 ... | reverse complement strand
GCAAAATATTGGTGTAAAAAAGCATTAAAAAATGGTAATACATTAGCAAAAGATTTTTTGACTACCTTATAAATTTTATATTTTTAGTAGTGCTATTTTATTGGTATTAAACAAAACAATTATGTTCTTTTATAATTAATTCGTAATAATAAAATTTTCTCAAATATTTACACTATATCCATACTAAATTTATTATTTATAAATGTACTTAAATATAGTGATTATTTCAAACTAAATAGCATTTTATAATTATAATTTATATTATAATTAACAAAGATTTTTGCAAAATGTGACATAATTTGACACATTAGTAAAATTTGTATATAATTTATACAATGTTCAAAAAAACTAAACTATCTGAGCATTATTAATATCGTCATAATAACTATATTAATTAATCTAATAAAGGTGGATAAATATGCATTTCTTCGTACTGTCTAATGATGTTAATAATTTTACGATGATTAGTTACATTGTAGATAGAATGTTTTTAGACTCTAAAATATCTAATATAACATCATATGATGAGTTAGAAAGTAAAGCGATAAAAGATTATCCAGCTTTAGTATTTATTGATGCCTTATTAATAGATATCAATCGCATTAATAGAATAACAACAATGAATCGGGAATTTAAAATCATCTACTTTGGTGATAGAAAATTATGGAGTTTTGATTTATATGATACTGAACATATAGATTATTTAACTACGCCATTAACAAAACTAAAAATTAAATGTGCCTGTCGTAAATTTATGCATTTAACTAAGACATATGATGACAAAGTATTCAAATATAAGTTTAATAAAGTAGAATACATGGTAAAATCAAAAGATATTGCATATTTAAATTCATTTGGAAAATATATATCAATAGTTTTGAAAGATTCTAATGAAGCATTATTTATTGCCCATCTTAATGATATAGAAGATAAATTAGGAGAATATTTTTTTAGAGTGCATCAAAGTTTTATTATAAATATGAAACTAATAAAAAGAATAGAAACGAGTAATGTTATCATTTTAATAAATGATACAGAACGAAGTATACCAATATCACGAGGAAGATATAAAGATTTTATAAAAGCATATAAATTATTTTGGAATCTCGAATGAGATGAAATTTTTAACTGATAAATAGCAAAAAATGTCTTATATGGCTAATTTGCTATCTTTTTTGATTTAATTAGTTTTGCATAGATAACAAGATGTTATTTATGAATAAGATATTTATATCAATGGGGTGGAAAAGGTATGAAAGTAATAAGATGTAAAACGTGTGGACATGAATTGATTGTCGAGGATGATGTTGATTTTATAAGATGTGATTCATGTGGATCATATAATGAAATAGCAATTACAATACCAAAAGGAACAATAAGATGTATAAGATGTAATACACCTTTAGATGCTAAAAACATTAAAGATGGTGTTTTAGAATGTAGTCATTGTAAAGAAGTAATGACATTTCCCAAAGGTAGTCAATCTGCAAATGTAAAAGAAATCATAGAATTAGGAAAGAATAATTTAGATATATGTAATTTTGATGAAGCATATAAATTATTTAGTCGAGTAATAGAATTAGATTCAAAAGAACCAGAAGGATACTTTAATCGAGCGCTTGCACGATATCAAATCCAATATTTAAGAGATTTTGATAAAAATAGAATGCAACCAATATGTCATATAGTGAATGATAAGAAATTTAGTGAAGATAATGATTATATAAAAGCACTTCAATATGCAAGTGATAAACAAAAGAAAGAATATCAAAGAAAAGCAATAGCAATTGATGAAATAAAGAAAGAGTTTTTACGATTAGAAAAACAAAATATCAATTATGATTGTTTTTTATGTGTAAAAGTATCAGATAATCAAAGATATGATTCAAATGGAAAAAAACTAAAAACAGAAGATGCCAATAAAGCATATCAATTATATAACTTATTAGCGCAAGAAAATTATTCTCCATTTTATTCAGAAGCAATATTAACTAATTATAGTGGAGAAGCATATGAAGCACATATCTTATATGCCTTACATAAAGCAAAATGTATGTTAATAGTATGTAGTGATGAAAGTTATTTAGATACACCATGGGTAAAGAATGAATATATGAGGTGGAAGAGTTTCATTGAATCAAAAGAAAAAGAAGAAGGAAGTATAACTATTGCTTATTTAGATAAACCAATAGAACATATACCAACATTTAAACAAAGAATTCAATCTATTGATTATAATTCTTTAAATAACTTTGGAAAAATTTGTGCATTTATTAATAAATATTGTAAAGTTGTATCCAAATTGCAAGAAGTTAAAATTAAAACAGGTAAAGTTGAAAAAATAATTAATACACAAAGAGATATTACAAGTTCCGTATTAGAATTTAATAATGTCAAAAAGACAGACTTAAGTTTTGATGCTATTGTGGATATTATTAAAAGTAGAATTAGTAATCAAGACTGGGATAATGCATTAGATAAAATATATAAATTAGAAATGCAAAATAAGGATAATGGTGAATTGTTATACTTAAAGGCTTTAGCGTCATTAAAAATAGAATCATTGCAAGACTTAACTCCAGGTAAAAATAAAAAAATTGAAGATGGAGAATATAATCAAGCATATTTAAAGAAAATTCTAGAAAACGCTAATAAAGAATTAGGTGAACAAGTATTATCAGAGACATGTCTATCAATTGAAAATGTCATAAATAAATTTTCTAATTTAAGAGGATTTGATAGAAACGACGCAACTGACTTTATTGAAGAATATTTTAATATTGGTGTTTATAACTTTTCCCCTTGCATTCGCGTTGCTAATTTACTAGTTGACTTAGGAGTTCAGCAAGCTAATTATTGTTTGTTTAAACTAGGTGATCGATATAATGAAGATGCAGGGAAATCAAGAAACAATTTAATTCAGTTATTAAAGAATTTGGTGGATAAGTCAAATTTTGAAGATGCACAAAAAGTTATTAATGATTTAGATCAAATGGTAGAGGGAAATGTTACGGTATTAGAATATAAATTATTCGTTAAATATAGAGTACATACCATTGCAGAATTGTTCATGACAGATTTCAATGATTTTGAATCATTACGAGATATTTTACAATACTGCCAAAATGAAGATGAAGTATGCCTTACAGTAAGTGAATGGATTAATAATATTATTAATGTGATGAGCAAACAAAAACTACAGGAATCTTCTTATATTTCTTTATTTAATCATATTGAAGAAATTATAAAATTCATGCCAGAACAAAAACAACGCAATACTTATCAAGTAATTGCAAAAGTGGCAAAAAAATTAGGAGTCTTCGATTTAGCAACTAAATATTACTTAATAAATATTCAAAATAACGAAAATGATGTTGAGACATATTTTGAATTAATCCAATGTGAAAATAAATGTAGATCAGAAGATGAGTTATTAAAAATTACTAATTATATTTCCGATAGCGAATATTATGCTGATTTAATTAATGCTTCTAAAAATGATGCAACTAAATTGCAGTATTATAAAGATTTTCAAACTAAGCAAGCCATGTGTGTAAAAAAGAATAAAGAAAAGCTAGTTTTAGAAGAAAAACGTAATGAAGAAAGAATAAGAAACGAAAAAGCTAAGGAAGAAGAAGAAAAACAAAAACTAAAAGAAGAACAACGAAAACGAAGATTAATTAATAAAGAAAATCATCAAGACCATGTAAGAATTTTTATCACTGCTCTTACTCCAATATTAGTTGCGGCAAGTTTATTCTTCTTATTAACAGATTTTGTTGATAAAAGCTTTCAATTATCAGTATTGATTTGTTTATTTACAATTGTATTTAACTTAATATTTGATTTCTTAACAAAGCTATCAGGATGTTTTGAAGATGATAACATGATATCTTCATTCTACTTAGTTGGTTTTATAAGTTCGTATATCGTATTTAAAGAAAATTTTAGTTCCTATGGAATAATGGGATATGTATTAATTGGTATAGGTGCCTTATTAATAATTTACTTAATTGTTGGTTTCTTTCTTGATAAAAATTCATTATATAAATTATTTTCTTTAGGCGTAGGATTTGGAACTTGCTTTAGTTATATATCCGGTAATGCGATTTATATGGGCATTGCTACAGCATTACCGTTATTATATTACGCTTTTGATAAAATAACTGTTGAGGAAAGGTTCTTACCTCAATTAACACCAATTTTAACACCAATTGTATTATTAGCTTCTTATTACTATATCGACTCTAGTAACTTAAATATGAATTTTGGTATTTATAATTATTTATTAAATAATCAATATACGGAATATCATAATTTGTTAATTGCGGGAACTTGTATTATTCCTTTAATTGGCGCACCGATAACATTAAATATGTTGCTTGCTGAAGATGAATACAAGATTATATTTGTAATATTAGATGCGCTGATGTTTTTAGTATTTGTAGCTGCTATATTCTTAAATTATATATCGGTAATTACTGGATTTGCTTCTGATACATTACCATTAATACTTGCAACATTATCACTAGATTCATTCTTCATTTTACCATTAGTATATGCCATAAATGATGATATTGAGACATATGGAAAAACATCTAAAATTCTTATTATTGTAGCGATTGTTTGTAAATATCTAATTTTTGCTCTTATTTGTGTATTAAATGGTTTATTACCATTCTTAGGAATGTTTATTGCTAGTGAAATAGGATTTGCAATTGGTCTAGCCATTGCTATAGGTGTTATTTTTGGAATTATTGCTGGAATACTCGGATACTAAAAATAAGTTTTATATATTCTATAATAAAATATAAAGACAAAAATTGCTAATTTTGTAATATAAGTTACCAAATTTAACTTATAAAGATAATTAGTATTCATGTATGTTTAAATAATATTGTAAAGAAAAAGGAGAGATAAAATATGGGTTTATTTCAAAGTGCTGAAAAGAAAGAAATGCAAAGAAGATTATTAATTAAACAAACGATGAAGAGCATTGAAAAGTATATTGCGGGATTAAATAAGCAATATGAAAGTTATGTGGAAATTGCTAAAGTCGCAAAAATGAAAGGTGCAGATCAACAATTTAAATTAGCGGTGTCTGCTATTAGAACTGTCACTAGCCAAAAGCAAAAAGCAGAAGAGATGTTACTTAATATTCAAATAACATCACAAATGCGTGACTTGACTAAGATGACAAAAGGATTCTTAACAACAATGAATACAATGTCAAAAGATATGATTAAAACAACAAAGAGCATGGACTTTGATAATGTTACTAAGAACTTCGAAACAGCTTTAGATAATGTTGAAGTTGCCACGGATAGACTTGATACATTATTAGATTCTTCCAATGATTCTTATGCTTCAATCGCTGATAATTCTAAGATTAGTAATGATGAAATTGCAAAGATGATTGATTTAGAAATTGCACATCAAGAAAGTGTGTTAAATTCTAATATTGATGCCAAAGTGGAAAAATTAAATAATAAGAATTAATTTGTGGAGTAGCTATGTCAAAAGAAGAATATATAAGCGAGTTAAAAGATTATTTATTAAATAAAAAGAAAGAAATTTTAACTCCTAAAACTAATTACGCTGATTACGAAAGAGACCTAAAAAAATATATGGTTTTAAATATGCGTAAAAGCAATTTTATAAATGTTTTAAAAAACTTTGAAGAATCTTCTGGTTATACACCAATACAAATTTATACTCGAGCTTGGTTAAGCAAAGAAGTATATTATGGATTCTATCATCGTTTAGATTATAATCCCAAAAGAGAAACATTACTCGCTTTAGCGATTGGCTTACATTTATATGTTGAAGATACAAAAATTTTATTTCAATCATGTGGATATGTGTTTCCGTGTACAACCGAAGACTATGTCGTAGTCTTCTTCATGGAAAAAGATTTATACGCTAAAGGTAATGCTGTTGATGATTATGAAGACTTAAGTTTTGTTAATGATTTGCTTGAAGCAGTTAATTGTAAATTATTAGGTAAAAAAAGTAGAGAAAACAAGTTTTAAAATTACAAGGAGTAAATTAAATTATGAAAAAATGTAACGTATGTGGTTGTTATCTAGAAGATGGACAAGAACGTTGTCCAATGTGTGGCGCGATTAACGTTAAAGAAGAACCAAAAGAAGAAAAAGTTATCAAAGAAGAAATTAAAGAACAACGTGTTGAAGAACCAAGGAATTCCAGTGCTTATAATGCGGAAAGAGTGTTAAGAAGTGTTGTTCGTGTTTCTACTGGCAATAGCGTGGGTACAGGATTCGTTTATAATGGAAATCTTGTTATTACTAATGCCCATGTTATCTCACAAGTAGATAATAACGGAAATCTTATGATTTCAAGAATCATACGTGCTTCTTTTTCAGAAAAATATGATCGCACACTTTATTTATTAGAAGTACTTAATATTGATGTTCAAGAAGATGTTGCAATATTAAGATTCGTTGATAATGTTTCATTCCCATCTCTTGTTTTAGCGGATCAAAGCAAGGTATCAATGGGAGAAGAAGTATTTACCATTGGCTGTCCATTAGGATTTGATTTCTCTTATGTAAGTGGTCATGTCTCTAATCCTAATAAAGTTACTGAAGGAAAAGCCCATAAAGTTATTCAAACTGATATTACAGTGAACCATGGTAATTCTGGCGGACCATTATGTAATATGAATTGTGAAGTTGTTGGTATGGTTTCTTTTAATGAAATTCACCGCTCTAATGATAATATGATTGATACACCAAATGGACCCGCACAATTAACTTTATATAAGCCAATAGATGGTATGAGTTTTGCCGTTACAAGTGATGCAATTAAAGAGTGTTTAAAAATAATGAAAATGTATCGATAGGAGGAAATTATTTATGTTTTTATTTAAACCAAAAGAAATTTATATCAAAAGAAAAAACAATTTACTTTTTTACGTAGAAGATTTTTCTAATCAAGATTTAAGAAAAGTTACATTTGCTATTGAACGTGATCTTTGTGCTTATGTGGCAGTAAATGGTTATATTCAAAGAAATTTAATGCTACAACCTGGCACTGTTTACAATTTGAAAAAAGAGTTAAAAGGTGAAAATATAAAAATATATGTAATTGATCAAAAACGTCAAAATACAGGATTTACATTTTCTACTGGTGGCTCAATTGATTTATTTTATTCTAAAGAGAGCAATTATACTTTAAAAGCTGGTTATACTGCCACACTAGAGTTATGCATTGATGATGGTATTTTGTTCCTTGATAAATACAAAGATTTAACACCAGAACAAGTGAAAGCTAAACTTCAAGAAATGTGCTATACCGAAGGTGTAAAAGCAAATGATGTTTATTTAGGAAATGCTATTAAGCAAGTGTTACAAGCATATATAGCTAACGATCATACTTTATATGCTTCACCAACAACATATAACATTAAAGATATGAGTAATACTTTCCAAGAAAGTGTTATTAAAGAAGTGAATAGAAATTTAAGTAAGTTTGGTTTTAATTGTATTAATTTTGCTTTCACTTTTAATAGAACTGATGCTGGTGATAAAAAACTAAAAGAATTTAGTGATAAAGAAGGACAAATTGAAGGCGATCGATTAGATGAAAAAACACGCGCCATCCGTAAAGAAGATCAACGTGATGATCGTGATTTCCAAATCCAAATGGAAAAAGCAAGTAACAAAACAAATGAAGAGCCTGTTCAAGTAGAATGTCCATATTGCCATAAAAAAATATATAAAGATAAAAATATGAAACATTGCCCATATTGCGGTATGTATATAGGAGAATAAAACTATGTGGCCATTTAAAAATAAAAATCGTGAAGCTAACTTTAAAGAAAAGCAACAAATTAGTATGTCAATAGATGGCATCATCCGTAAAATTGATGATGAAAAAAGATATATTAATGATGAAATTACTTTAGATTCTGTTGAGAATTTAAAAAGAAAATTAGTTAAAATGAGTGATAGTGCTGAATGCAGTAATTATGGAAAATGTATAGACATTCTTAATTTTATTAAGCAATCATGTTCTGATTTAGTACCACTTTTAAGTGTGTCAAGTAGTAGCGTTGATATGCAAATGGAATTTATTGCTAATTTAGTTAAAGACTATCAACGTGGCGATTCAATTTACTTACAAAAGCAGTTCAAAGAGTTATACAATAAACGTAGTAATTTATTAGCAAGATTAATTGAAATTGATGAGAGAATAAAAGAAAAAAATGAATACTTACAACAAGTAGCTAAAAGAGCTTTAGCATCCAAAAATAATGCGGTTGAATATCGTCGTTATATGGACCAAGTTCAAGCCATAAAAGCTGATATTAGCGAATTGGAAATGAATAAAACAAACGCTAGTGATCATTTAGACTTTATTAATATTGCTGTTTATAAAGTTATTCAAGATCAAACTTATAGCGATAGTGCAAGCATCACCGATTCTACTAGCGAGATTATTAGTAATGCGTTAAATAATACTAATCGTACAGCATATCGTGATTTAGAAAAACAAAAACGTCTTAGTGAGCAAGTTAGAAAGAACCAAACATTTATTAACGATGCGATTAGTTCAAGTGATACATTTAGCAAAGCTAATCGTAATATTGCTTCCACTAATGAATATTCTCGTAGCGCTCAAGAAGAAAGAGATGCTAAAACTTTGGGTGTTTCATCAAATAAAGGACCAACTCAAGCCGAATTAGATGAATTAGATAAAATCATTCATGGTTAAGGAGTAATTATGAACAAATTAGATAAAGAATTAGAAAAACAAAGGAAAATTGATGAAACAAGACAAAACCTTGAAGAATTAGTGGCTAAATATGAAGATAATGAAAAAGAATATATCGCTTTAGCGGCAGAGGCTAAAGCTGATAATCGTATGACGGATTATAAACAAACTTTAGTTTACTTAAAAGTTGTTATGGCCCGTAAGGCACAAGCTAAATCAATGCTTCATCAATTTAAATTAATTGAGTTAAATCGTGATGAAGCTAAAGCATCCAAAGCATTTATGGATAGTATGCTCATTATATCTAAAGAAACTAATAAATTATTTAATGGCATAACTGTACATAAAGCTACTAAGAATTTACGTAAAATGTCTTCAGATATGGAAAAGAATCAAATGTTAATGACATCATTTTTAGAAACTACTCAAGCATCTTTGGGTAATTTAGAAGATGAAACAATTATGCCAAATGTTGATAAAGAAGTAGAAGAACGTATTAATCAAGAAGTTGATAAAATTAAAAATAACATTGATAGTACACCTGATGATCGTTTACAAGAATTATTAGGAAACACAAAAATATAGTAAAAAAGCAAGATAAATAATTGTCTTGCAAATCTTTAAAAGGAGAATAATCAAAGATGGAAGATAAATATAAGTATTATAGTGATGCAAGCAAATATTTAGACTTGGCCGCTAACGCAAAAGATAATAATGTGGATGAATATTTAAGTTACCTTAAAAAAGCAGCAATTTGCTTATATCAATATGCCAAAATAGAACATGATCCAGATAAGAAACAAGAAGCAACTAGACGCGCTGATTCAATCTACAATGTTATTAAGTCTTTTAATAGTAATAAACCTCAAACAAATATTTATCCTAATAAAGCAAAAAAAGAAGATGATGAAGAAAATGATGAAGAGTCAACTCTTGAAGCTTCAAAATCTGATACAACGTTTGATGATGTAGTGGGTTTAGATTATGCTAAAGCAATTATTCAAGATGAATTAATCGATCGTTTTAATCCTGTTTATGAAAAATTATATGAAGATGTTGCTTTCCCAAGTGGTATTTTACTATTTGGTGTACCTGGAACAGGAAAAACATTATTTGCTCGTGCAGTTGCTGGCGAAATTAAAGCACCATTTTATTATAAATCCGCAAAAGATTTGATCGATAAGTATGTAGGCGAAACAGGAAAAAATATTTCCTCACTATTTAATGAATTACGTAAAAATAAATTATCCATCTTACTTTTAGATGATTGTGATGAATTATTTGGTGCTCGAAAAGATGATTCACAAAGTTATGAAATAGCAACGGCGAATGCTATACTTCGTGAAATGGATGGATTTGAAAAACATAAAGATAATGTAGTAATTGTTATTGCGACTACAAACCGCCCTAGTGCATTTGATGATGCTATTTTACGTCGTTTCACTTTAAAAATAAAAATCGATTTACCAAGTGAAGAACTTCGTAAAAAGATGATTCTTAACTATACTAAAAACAAAGAAGATTTATCACCTTTAGATGATGAAACAATTGATTACATTGCTTCAAAAACACAATATTTTTCTGGTGCTGATATTAAACATTTATGTGAAGATGCTTTTCGTATTTTAAGAAAGAAAAATAAACCAAGAGTTATTAATGGTGAAGATGCTTTACCATTATCAAAAGATGAAATGGTTGAAGCATTATCTCATCGACGTGCAGAAGTAAAACCAGAAGCATTATTAGCAGTAGAAAAATTTGATGAACTTTATGGTAGTGGTGTAAGAAATGATAAAACAAATAAAAATGTAGAAAAAGAAAATAATGAAGAGATTAAATCTGGTAATGATAATAAAGAAGAAGAAAATGATGATAATGATGATTTAAATTATGAGTATCATTATCCGACTTCAGATTTATTAAATAATCCTAATACAGATATTAAAGAAGATGTTAGTGATTATATTGAAATTTGTTCTAATAAGATTAGCGCTAAATTAAATGAATTTAATGTAAAAGCAGATGTTAATAATGTCGTTATTGGACCAACTTTTATTCGCTTTAACTTAAAACTTGGTACAGGTATAGCAATTGCTAATGTTAAAAGATATTTAGAAGATTTAGAGCAAGTTTTACAATGCAAGATTCGTTTATCTGATGATACCACTAGTGAATTTTTAGGTTTAGAGATTCCTAATCCTAAAAGAAGAATAGTTTCTTTAAAAGAAGTATTAGGTACTAAACTAGATAATAATTTTCAAATAGGGTTAGGAAAAAGAGTTGATGATTCTGTTTTCTATTTATCAAATAAAGACTTTACTCATATTCTTATTGGTGGAACCACTAGTGCTGGTAAATCATCTTTAATTCATTCCATTATTTGTCAACTTGTTATGAATTATTCTCCAAAAGAAATGAAATTTGTTTTAATAGATACTAAACGTGTTGAATTATCTTATTATAGCGATTTACCACATTTAGCTTGCAATATTGTTAAAACAAAAGATGATGCTTTAGAAAAAATGCAAGCATTAATTAATGAACAAGCTCGTAGATATGCTTTAATTGAAGAATTCAAATGTCGTAATATTGAAGAATATAATGAAATTTCGAAAAATAAATTACCTTATTTAATTTTAATAATCGATGAACTAGCGGAACTTGCTAGTAAAGCATTCCTTGATATGCTATCAACTTTAGCTGCGCAAGGACGTGCCGCGGGTATTAAAATTATTGTAGCTACTCAACGTCCTTCCGCAGAAGTAATACGTGGTGATGTTAAAGCTAATTTCCCAACTCGTATTGCTTTAACAGTTGCTTCAAGTATTGATTCTAGAATAATTTTAGATCATACCGATGCAGAAAAACTTGTTGGTAAAGGGGATATGCTTGTTAGTAATAATAATGAGATTACTAGACTTCAAGCACCATTTGTTACAACTGAAGAAATAAAAAGAATAACTAAATTTATTGAAGAGAATAAGTAGGTGTAGTTGATATATGAAGTGCGTAAAATGTAAAACATGTGGGCACGAAAGTATCGTTAATGAACAAGATGAATTTTTTAGATGTAGTTCATGTGG